>ERZ1674052.5-NODE-5-length-83267-cov-19.074364_pt1 | contig 83267 bp, 92 predicted proteins | sample MGYA00581124_ERZ1674052 | MGnify/ENA primary metagenome ERZ1674052 (study PRJEB41354, sample SAMEA4873301) | human saliva metagenome | biome: human-associated habitat [ENVO:00009003]; feature: mouth environment [ENVO:08000002]; material: saliva material...
CAAACTCGGAGAAGCACGATATGTGTGGTGTATTAGGTTTGGTTAGTCATGAACCGGTCAATCAGATGTTGTATGATGGTTTGCAGATGTTGCAACACCGTGGTCAGGACGCAGCAGGTATTGTTACTGCCGAAGGCAATATATTTCATATGCACAAGGGCAAGGGCATGGTGCGCGAAGTGTTCCGTACCCGTAATATGCGTGACTTGGTCGGTAATGCAGGCATTGCACATGTCCGCTATCCGACTGCAGGCAATGCGGGCAGCAGCGCAGAAGCCCAGCCGTTTTATGTCAGCTCCCCATTCGGCATTGTTTTGGCACACAATGGTAATCTGACCAATACTGAAGAGCTCTATGAAAACGTATGCAACAAACACCTGCGCCACGTTAATACCAGCTCCGATTCTGAAGTCCTACTCAATGTATTCGCACACGAATTACGCCGCAAAGTCTCTAAAAATACAGTTTCTTACCAACTCACTATCGACAATATTTTCAACGCCGTTTCTGAAGTGCACCGTTTGGTGCGCGGCGCATACGGCGTAGTAGCCATGATTGCAGGATACGGCATGCTGGCTTTCCGGGATCCTTTCGGTATCCGTCCGTTGGTTTTGGGTTCGCAAATTGACGAATCCGGCAAAAAATCTTATGCCGTTGCCTCCGAATCCGTTGCCTTTAATGCACTTGCCTATGATTTGGAACGCGATATCCAGCCGGGAGAAGCCGTATTTATTGGTTTTGATGGCACGATTATTTCCCGTCAATGCAGCGATAAAGCCAAATTAAGCCCTTGTCTTTTTGAATATGTTTATTTTGCCCGCCCGGACTCCGTCATCGATGGCGTTTCCGTTTATCAGTCCCGTATGGATATGGGCGTATCTTTGGCAGAAAAAATCAAACGCGAGCTGCCTGTCGATGATATCGATGTCGTGATGCCGATTCCCGATACCAGCCGACCCAGCGCGATGGAGCTTGCCGTCCATCTCGAAAAACCTTACCGCGAAGGTCTGATTAAAAACCGCTACATCGGCCGCACCTTTATTATGCCCGGCCAAGCAACACGCAAAAAATCAGTGCGCCAAAAACTCAGCCCGATGGAAACCGAGTTTAACGGCAAAAGCGTTTTGTTGGTGGATGATTCCATCGTGCGCGGTACGACCAGCCGTGAAATCGTTGAAATGGTACGCGCGGCAGGCGCACGCAAAGTTTACATTGCGTCTGCTGCTCCCGAAGTGCGCTATCCGAATGTGTACGGTATCGATATGCCGACCCGTGAAGAACTGATTGCAAACGGCCGCAGCGCAGCAGAAATCGCAACCGAGATTGGCGCGGATGGCATCGTCTTCCAAAACTTAGAAGACTTGGAAGCAGTAGTCAAAGCACTCAATCCAAAAATCGAATCCTTTGATTCTTCATGTTTCAACGGTGTTTATCAAACCGGCGATATCGATGAAGTGTATCTAAACCGTCTCTCTACCGAAAAATCAGGTTGTGGCGGCTTGAAAGTTCATCCAAGCAAAATGGAACACAGCATCAGTATCAGTGATAGCGATGATGATGAAGAATAAAGTAAATTGACTTACAATAAAGGCCGTCTGAAAATTAACGTTCAGACGGCCTTTAATTATGTTTTAAACACATCATGAGTACCGAAACCAAAAATTACATCACGCCTACCGGTTGGCAGGCATTGAAAGACGAACTTTATCACCTGGTCAACAAAGAACGCCCGGAAATCGTCCAAATCGTTAACTGGGCGGCAAGCAATGGAGACCGCAGCGAAAATGGTGACTATCTTTACGGCAAACGCCGTATGCGCGAAATCGACCGCCGTATCCGCTTCCTAACCAAACGCTTGGAAGCAGCCGTTGTCGTCGACCCTGAAGCGCGCGAAGCCACGGACCAGGTTTTTTTCAGCGCCACCGTTGGCTTATTGCGCGGAGACGGTCGTGAACAAACCGTCAAAATCGTCGGCGTAGATGAAATCGATACTGCTAAAAACAAAATCTCATGGATTTCCCCTTTGGCGCGCAGCCTGATTAAAGCACGCGAAGGCGATGAAGTTGTCTTGAATACACTGGAAGGGCGTGAGGTTATAGAGATTCTGTCGGTGGAATATATTAAGATTGACTGATTATGCGTGAATAAAAAATATAAAGGCCGTCTGAAAAATATATTTTCAGACGGCCATCTACACTTTTAAGATTTTCCGGCTTTATCCCCGATTTTGCTTTCTTTGCCTTGAATCAGGTTTTGAATATTGCTTTTATGGCGGTACAACACCAATGCTGCAATGAATACGGTTGCCCATGCCCAAGAGGCGTGTGGCATCATGAAGAAGGCGAAGATTGGGGCACAGACGGTGGCGACCAGTGCAGCGAGGGAGGATACTTTGAAACCGAATGCCATGACCAGCCAAATTAAGGCACAGAGCAGGGCGGTTGCAGGGGAGAGGGCGAGCAAGACACCCAATGCGGTGGCTACGCCTTTGCCGCCTTTAAAATTGAAAAATATTGGCCACATATGACCGACCAATGCGGCAATGGCGACCAGGGCTATCGTTGCATCCGATAAATCTAAAGCATCTTGCAGACAGCGTGCCAAGATGACGGCAACCAAGCCTTTTACTGCATCGCCGAGCAAGGTCAGTGCGGCCGCTTTTTTCTTACCGCTGCGCAAGACGTTGGTGGCACCGGGGTTGCCGGAGCCGTAAGTGCGCGGATCGTCCATGCCGTAATATTTTGATACGATGACGGCAAAAGACAGGGAGCCGATAAGATAGGCGGCAATAATGGCGAGTACATTGAACATTTTGGGTGCTTTACTTAAAATGGGAACGGTTATTCTATCAAAAAAACGGACAGGCAAATGGATAAAATCTTTTTGTACGGCATGAAGGCCGATACTTTAATCGGCGTATATGATTGGGAACGCGAGCGTAAACAGACTTTGATTTTGGATTTGGAAATCAGTGTTCCCGAGCGTACCGGCACGAGCGACGATATCGGCGATACCATCCATTATGGCGAAGTATGCGAAGTCGTACGCCGCAGCCTTGCCGAACAGGATTTTTTACTGCTGGAAGCTTTGGCGGAATATATCGCCCAATTGATTTTAAATGATTTTGGTGCGGCCAAAGTGCGCGTCCGTATTGTGAAACCGGGTATCTTGCCCGATGTGGCGCAGGTCGGTATTGAAATTGAACGCGCTCGGGAATAAGGCTTATCTATGCCGTCTGAAAAAGGATTTCAGACGGCCTTTAATATTTTAATAATTTGGAAATGAGGTAAAAAATGGATTTGAAAGAAACTAAATTAAGCAGTGAGCCAATCTACGAAGGTTCTTTTGTTACCATCAGCCGCGATCGGGTGCGCCTGCCCAACGGCAACGAAAGCCAACGGGTTGTGATCCGCCATCCGGGTGCTGCGTGTGTATTGGCGGAAACGGAAGACGGCAAAGTTGTTTTGGTGCGCCAATGGCGTTATGCAGCCGATCAGGCGACGTTGGAATTGCCTGCGGGTAAATTGGATATTGCAGGCGAAGATCCTGCCGAATGCGCTTTGCGTGAGTTGGCGGAAGAAACGCCATATGTCGCCGACAGTGTCAAACTGTTGTACTCCTTTTATACCGCAGTCGGTTTTTGTGATGAAAAAATGTATCTTTACCAAGCGCAAGGCGTGCGTTTGGGCAGCGAGTTGAGCAACGATGAGGATGAAATTACAGAAACTGTCCTGATGAGCAAGGACGAGGTGCGTAATGCATTGGTAAACGATGAAATCAAAGATGGTAAGACTTTGATTGGTTTGCAGTATTGGTTGACTCAGAATTGAGATGTTAAGTAGAAAATCCTTGATGGATTTCTGAATACTTGAGCCTGATATTTGATAATAAGGTTTTCATACAAACAAGGCCGTCTGAAAAAGCTTTCAGACGGCCTTGTTTTATTTTGTAGCTGTATTTTAGCCTAATAAAGCCGGTGCAAACCGTGTGATCGTATCGCGTAAAACGATGAGTTTGCCGTGGAAGAAATGGGACGAGCCGGCAATGGTTACAACCGGCAGGCCTTGTGGTTCTGCCCATGTCAGGGCTTTGTTGATTTCAACGACTTCGTCTTCCGCGCCATGAATCATCAATGTTTTGGCGACGTTGGGAACGTCTGATGGTTCCGGGCGGTCGGTGTAGTGATGGACGGCGGCGCCCATCAGCAACAGCAAATCAGGCGTACGTTCTTGGGCGGCAAAGGTGGAAACGTAGCCGCCGAATGAGAAGCCGGCCAGGGCGAATTGCGGTGCGTCTGGATGTTGCGCGCGGGCGTAGTCGATAACGGCAATACAGTCTTGCGTTTCGCCGCGGCCGTAATCGTGTTCGCCTTCGCTATTGCCTACGCCGCGCAAATTGGGCAGATAGCAATGGAAGCCGAGTTGGCTGAGGGCTTTGGCGGCGGTTTGGATGACTTTGTTGGTGTTGGTGCCGCCTTGCAGGGGATTGGGGTGGTTGATGACGGCAACGCCGCGGGCGGATTCTTGTGTGCTTGGCAGGTAGATGGTTTCCAGCAAACCGGCCGGGCTGGGGATTTGAATGATGTCAGGTTTGAGCATGAGTGTGTCCTTGTTTGTTTTTTCAGATGGCCTGAAACGGTTTACAGATAAAAATTCTTGCCGTTGTTTTGATTGTTGGCTTTCAAATCAGCAAGAATCCGTTTGAAGTCCAAGCCGTATTTTTCGCTTAATTTTTCGGCGCGTTTTTTCAGGTTGTCGAGATTTTGTTCTTTGGGGCTGCTTTGGAACGCCATAACCGCTACGTTGCCGTGGCTTTCGGCCGGCAGCTCGAGTACGCGGCCGTCAAAGACGTTGAGCAGGCGTTCGACAAAACGTTGATAACGCTGGTCGCCGCTCCACCAGTTGGTCACAAATACGCCGTCGGGAGAGAGGGCGTTGCGGCAGTCTTGGAAGAAGGGTTCTTCCACCAAAGCATCGATAATCTGTTCGCCGTCAAAACCATCTACCAAAATCACATCGGTATTGTGGCGGAACACTTTAATATATTCCGCGCCATCTGCCTCGATAATTTCAAAATGTTCGCCTTCGTGCGGCAATTCAAACAGGCTGCGCGCCACGGCGATGACTTGCGGATTGATGTCAATGGCGGTTTGCTTGGTATCGGGCAGGTAGCTGTCTATCCAACGGGCAAACGAGCCGCCGCCCAAGCCGATTTGGGTGATGTGTTTGGGCGGGGTTTCTGCAAACAGCAGCCAACCCATCATGGCGCGGCTGTATGACAACACCAGCTCGGACGGATGATCGACATTCATGGAGCTTTGGATGGTGTCGCTGCCCAAGTGCAGGGAACGGATATTGCCTTCTTCGGAAATGCCGACTTCGGGCAGATGGGATTTGGCAGGGCGCAGGCGGCGGTAAGGATGGCGGGGCGGCATGGGCAAAGATGGAAAGATGTAGAAGGCGTTATTTTAACAGAAACCATGATGTTTTGCGCTGGGGCGGTTTTCAGACGGCCTTTTTGCGTGTTGGATTGGAAGATAAGGCGTGTATTTAATTTTCTTTAAAATCATTGGTTTTTATAATTTCGTGAGTAACTTTGTTTTAAAATGCTTGCCAAGATGGGAACTTATCGGCATAATGCCGACTTCCTTGCCGGTATAGCTCAGTTGGTAGAGCACCTGACTTGTAATCAGGGGGTCCCGAGTTCGACTCTTGGTGCCGGCACCAGTTAAAGACTGATGGTGCTGCAAGGCATTTCAGTAAGCCGGTATAGCTCAGTTGGTAGAGCACCTGACTTGTAATCAGGGGGTCCCGAGTTCGACTCTTGGTGCCGGCACCAATTAAAAGCCCGATTGTGAAAGCAGTCGGGCTTTTTGCTTATGCTTTGATATTTTAAAAGCAGACCTTATAATACCGCGTTTCCATTTATAACAAAGGGCTGCCCATCGGGCAGAACACACAACACCATGATTACCGTAAACACTTTGCAAAAAATGAAAGCAGAGGGCGAGAAAATTGCCATGCTGACCGCTTATGAATCCAGCTTTGCCGCACTGATGGACAATGCCGGCGTAGATGTACTGCTGGTCGGCGATTCTTTGGGCATGGCGGTGCAAGGTCGTCAGTCCACTTTGCCGGTGAGCTTGCAGGATATGTGCTACCACACTGAATGCGTGGCTCGCGGCACTCAAAATGCCATGATTGTCAGCGACTTGCCGTTTGGCGCGTATCAGCAGAGCAAAGAGCAGGCATTTGCGGCGGCGGCCGAATTGATGGCGGCCGGCGCGCATATGGTCAAACTCGAAGGCGGCGTTTGGATGGCGGAGACCACTGAATTTCTGCAAATGCGCGGCATTCCTGTTTGCGCGCACATCGGCCTGACCCCGCAATCCGTGTTTGCATTCGGCGGCTATAAAGTTCAAGGTCGCGGCGACAAGGCGGAAGCGTTACTCAACGATGCCAAAGCGCATGATGCGGCAGGTGCGGCAATTGTATTGATGGAGTGCGTTCCTGCGGAATTGGCGAAAAAAGTGACCGAGACCGTTTCTTGCCCGACCATTGGTATTGGCGCAGGCGTGGATTGCGACGGTCAGGTTTTGGTGATGCACGATATGCTCGGCATTTTCCCCGGTAAAACCGCCAAATTCGTGAAGAACTTTATGCAGGGTAAAGACAGCGTTCAAGCTGCGGTCAAAGCCTATGTAGACGAAGTCAAAGCAAAAACGTTCCCTTCTGTCGAACATACGTTTGCCGGATAAAATAAATTCCAGGCCGTCTGAAACTTATTTCAGACGGCCTTTTTAATGAATAAAAGCGTATAATCGGCGCGTGATTTCCGTTGATGAAGCGGCGGAAAAGATAAAGGATTTTTCAAACCATGCAAATCATTCATACGATTAAAGAATTGCGCGAGTGGCGTAAAACTGCCGGAAAAGTGGCATTTGTGCCGACCATGGGCAATCTGCACGAAGGCCATCTTGCGCTGGTGCGCGAAGCGAAAAAACGTGCCGATAACGTTGTGGTCAGTATTTTTGTCAACCGCCTGCAATTCGGACAAGGCGAAGATTTCGACAAATATCCGCGCACTTTGCAACAAGATGCCGACAAATTGGCAGGCGAGGGCGTTGCCGTCGTGTTTGCGCCTGATGAAAAAGAGCTGTATCCGAATGTGGAACAGCGTTTTAATGTCGAGCCTCCGCACCTGCAAAACGAATTGTGCGGCAAATTCCGCCCGGGACATTTCCGCGGCGTTGCGACTGTTGTAACCAAATTGTTCAACATCGTTCAACCCGATACCGCCTGTTTCGGCAAAAAAGACTATCAGCAGCTGGCGATTATCAAAGGCTTTGTCGAAGACTTGAATTTTAATATCGAAATCGTCCCTGTCGATACCGGCCGCGCTTCAGACGGCCTGGCACTTTCCAGCCGCAACCAATATTTGAGCGAAGCAGAGCGCGCAGAAGCGCCCCGCCTCTATCAAGAGTTGCAAAACATTGCCGCCGCCCTGAAAAACGGCAATCTGGATTACGCCCAGCTTGAGGCTGAATGTATCCGCCGTTTGAGCGATGCCGGCTGGGTGGTTGATTACGTTGAAATCCGCCATGCACACAGCTTGGCAGTGGCTCATGTCGGCGATAAAGAATTGGTGGTGCTTGCCGCCGCACGTTTGGGTACCACGCGCCTGATTGATAATTTGGAAGTGGCTTTGGCTTAAAACCAAGCTGCTGTTAAAGGCCGTCTGAAACCTGTTTTTCAGACGGCCTGTTTCAAAGGGGTTAAATCATGAAACAAAAAGCTTTAATCTTGCTCCTTCTGCTGACTGGGGCTGCTCATGCCAATGACAGTATGGGTACGGTCAGCACAAGCGGCATCAAATATCTGAAAAATCCGCATATCGATATGCAGAGCGAAGATTTGCACATCAGCGAAAAGCAAATCCGCGTACATTACAAGTTTAAAAATACTACAGCGCAAGACATTACCGAAACCGTCCTTTTCCCTTTGCCGATTGTTCCTGCTTTCACCGATTCCGACTTTGCCGACACCAAGGGCTTGGTGGACAGCTTCCGCATTTACGTCAACGGCAAATCTGTCCGCCCGCAAGCCCACGTCCGAGCCTATTTTGAACGGCGTAACGGCTCGTTGGTGGATGTGACCTCCGACTTGAAAAAATGTGGTTTGAGCGATCAGGAGTTGATGCACCCGTGGACACAAAACAAAGATGCCGAAAAGCTTAATAAGAAAATTCGTACTTGCAGCTCGCCTAAAATCAAATCCTTGCTTCCAGCCAGCGAATCAAACATAGTGGGCTGGACATCTTGGTCGTCGCAGATTATTTACAGCTGGAAGCAAACCTTTAAAGCCAACGCTGTAACCGAAATCAAACACCAATACACCCCGCTGGTCGGCGGCAGCTTCCTACCTTCGCTCAAAGCCAAAGACAGCAAAGCATTCATAGATGAGTACTGCATGGATGAAAACTTCCTCAACAACTTTAAAAATGTGAAAGAAGAAAAGGTCTATCACCATTTGGGCTATGTCTTGACCACAGGTGCCAACTGGGCAAAACCTATCGGTAAATTCACTTTGACCATAGACCGCGAGCCCAATACTGTGTTGTCACTCTGCTGGGACAAATCCTTGCGCAAAGTAGGGCAGAACCGCTTCCAAGCAGTCAAAGAAAATTTCCTGCCGAAGAAAGACTTGGACATTATTTTCGTTTATGATTAATCTTATTTGGCATACATAAAAGGCCGTCTGAAAGCTTATTTAGGTTTTCAGACGGCCTTTTGTTACAATAACACTTTTGCGTTTTTAAGGCTTTCCCATGTCCAAACCCACCGTCTCTCCGATGATGCAGCAGTATCTCGCCATCAAATCGCAACACGCCGACAAGCTGGTGTTTTACCGCATGGGCGATTTTTACGAGTTGTTTTTGGATGACGCAGTGGAGGCGGCAAAGCTGTTGGACATTACCCTGACCACGCGCGGGCAGATGGACGGCGTGCCGATTAAGATGGCGGGTGTGCCGTTTCATGCGGCGGAGCAGTATCTGGCGCGACTGGTTAAAATGGGCAAAAGCGTGGCGGTGTGCGAGCAGGTGGGTGAAGTCGGCGCGGGTAAAGGGCCGGTGGAGCGCAAAGTCGTGCGCATTGTGACGCCCGGCACGCTGACCGACGCGGCGTTTTTGGAAGACAAGGAAACCAACCGCATCGCGGCGGTGAACGCGGATAAAAAACACGTCGCCATTGCGTGGGCATCTTTACAAAGCGGTGAATTCAAAACCAAGCTGACGACGGCAGATAAACTCGCCGACGAGCTGGCGCGTTTGCAGGCGGCGGAAATCCTGTTGCCCGAAGGCAAAAGCCTGCCTAATGGTTTTCAGGCAACCTCAGCCAACATCACGCGCCTGAATTCATGGCAGTTTGCCGCCGACGCGGGCGCGAAATTATTGACCGAATACTTCGGCTGCCAAGACCTGCACGGCTTCGGTTTGGACGGCAAAGAACACGAAGCCGCCGTCGGCGCGGCGGGCGCGCTGTTGAACTACATCCGCCTGACGCAAAACCTGATGCCGCAACACCTCGACGGCATTTCGCTCGAAACCGACAGCCAATATATCGGCATGGACGCTGCCACGCGCCGTAATCTTGAAATCACGCAAACTCTTTCCGGCAAAAAATCGCCGACCCTGTTTTCCATACTCGACGGCTGCGCCACCCACATGGGCAGCCGCCTCTTGGCACTCTGGCTGCACCACCCCTTACGCAGCCGTGCCCACATCCGCGCCCGCCAAGAAGCCGTTGCCGCGCTGGGTTCGCAATACGAAACCCTGCAAGGTCGTCTGAAAAACATCGCGGACATCGAACGCATCGCCGCCCGCATCGCCGTCGGCAACGCCCGCCCGCGCGACCTCGCCGCCCTGCGCGACAGCCTGTTTGCCCTGTCCGAAATCGAACTGTCCGCCGAGGGCAGCAGTCTCTTAGAAACCCTCAAAGCCGTTTTCCCCGAAACCCTGCCCGTCGCCGAAACCCTCAAAGCCGCTGTGATGCCCGAACCCGCCGTCTGGCTCAAAGACGGCGGCGTCATCAACCAAGGCTATTGCGCAGAACTTGACGAGTTGCGCCACATCCAAAACCACGGCGACGAATTCCTGCTCGACCTCGAAGCGCGCGAACGCGAACGCACCGGCCTCTCCACCCTCAAAGTCGAGTTCAACCGCGTCCACGGCTTCTACATCGAGCTATCCAAAGTCCAGGCCGAACAAGCCCCCGCCGACTACCAACGCCGCCAGACCCTGAAAAACGCCGAACGCTTCATCACCCCCGAACTCAAAACCTTCGAAGACAAAGTCCTGACCGCGCAAGAACAAGCATTGGCATTGGAAAAACGCCTGTTTGAAGCCCTCCTCAAAGACATTCAGACGACCCTGCCCCAGCTTCAAAAAGCCGCCAAAGCCGCCGCTGCGCTGGACGTACTCTCCACCTTTGCCGCCACCGCCGCCGAACGCGGCTTCGTCTGCCCCGAGTTCGCCGACTACCCCGTCATCCATATCGAAAACGGCCGCCATCCCGTCGTCGAGCAACAAGTGCGCCACTTCACCGCCAACCACACCCGCCTCGACCACAAACACCGCCTCATGCTCCTGACCGGCCCCAACATGGGCGGCAAATCCACCTACATGCGCCAAGTCGCCCACATCGTCCTCATGGCGCACACCGGCAGCTTCGTGCCTGCCGATTCAGCCCAAATCGGACCCATCGACCAAATCTTCACCCGCATCGGTGCATCCGACGACCTCGCCTCCAACCGCTCCACCTTCATGGTCGAAATGAGCGAAACCGCCTACATCCTCCACCACGCCACTGAGCAATCCCTCGTCCTCATGGACGAAGTCGGACGCGGCACCTCCACCTTCGACGGCCTTGCCCTCGCGCACGCCATCGCCGAACACCTGCTGCAAAAAAACAAATCCTTCAGTCTCTTCGCCACCCACTATTTCGAGCTGACCCGCCTGCCCGAAGCCCACGCAACGGCAGTCAACATGCACCTTTCCGCGCTCGAACAAGGACAAGACATCGTCTTCCTCCACCACATCGAACCCGGCCCCGCCAGCAAAAGCTACGGCATCGCCGTCGCCAAACTCGCCGGCCTGCCCAACCGCGCCCTCAAAGCCGCCCAAAAACATCTGGACGAACTCGAAGCCCAAGCCGCCGCCAACCGTCCGCAGTTGGACATTTTCAGCGCCATGCCGTCTGAAAATAGGGCGGATGAGGAAGAACAGGAAATTGAACCGGTTTGCCATGCCCAGACCGATGAGTTGGCCGAAGCGTTGGCGCAAATTCAGCCCGACAACCTCACGCCACGCGAAGCCTTGGATGCCTTGTACCGTTTGAAAGAAATCTGCAACAAGGTGTCGTAAATAAGGCAAAGGCCGTCTGAAACAGGGGAAACATATAATGAGTTTTGCTGACATTACCGTGGTGGGTATTACCGGTGCAGATTCTTATACCGAGGGCACGATGTACGCCGTTGCCCGCAGCTGCGCCGAATTGCCTGGAAGCCGCGGATTGCTAATCAGCCCGAGCTGTCCGCAAGGTTTGCCGGAAAATATCCGACATCAGCCTTGCCGGCCATTCGGTTATTTAGAATACAATCTGTTTGTTTTGTACCAACTGATGTATTACATCGAAACCGATTATTGTTTGATTGTTCAAAATGACGGCTGGGTGTTGAACGGTCAAAACTGGCAGGACGCCTATCGGGAATATGACTACATCGGCGCACCTTTGCCGATTTTGTTGGAAACCGAAGCCGACGGGCAGTTTTTCCTGAAGGGGACCGACCAATATTTGGCCAAACAGCATCTGATTCAGACTTCCCCGAATTTGGACGAGCCGCAGAACGGCGGTTTCAGCCTGCGCAGCAAGCGGCTTTTAACCATGCCGAGGCAACTGGGCTTAAATGTAGAAATCCGGCCGCCTTTGCCGCCGAAAGACGGAAAAATTGCCGGTATGGAATGGCTGGTGCGGCTGCACCACGAGGATATGTTTTTGACGGCGCAACACCGTTATAGATTGCAGGACTTGGGGCTGAAATTCGCGCCTCCGAATATTGCGACACAATTTTCTTCAGAAGTACCGTTTATCAATCGAATGAGGAATGTCCCTTTAGAGCACGTCTTTGGGGCGCACTGGATGGGCAATGTAGTCTTGACCGGCTGCAACCGTGTCCGTTTTGCCCAATTGAATGAGGATAAATTGGAAACATTATCCCGTTTTTTTAGAAATTTGGGTTATGAATTAGAATAAATAAAGGCCGTCTGAAAGTTCAGACGGCCTTTTTTAATGGCTGTTAATGATGATGGTGGGCATGGCGTGCGGCCGCGCGTTTGGTACCGACAGGTACAATCAGCGTCGCGTAAGTATTGTCTTTCTGACATACGCTTTTATCGCTGTAATCGGTCTCGTTCACCACTTTGATTTTCCACAAACCGTCAATCAGCGTAATCACATTGACCACGCCGTTTTTATCGGTTTTGCCGGAGAAGCCTTGAGGCTCGCGGTGGTCATGAGTTGATTCCAAGTCCATTTCGGCCAAAGTGTCGGAGCTGGCGGTAACAGTGGCTTTAACCAAAGGCTCGCCTTTGTACAGGACTTTGACCGGCAAAATACCGCCGGCTTTGACTTCGTTCGGATTTTTCAGCGGAACCAGTTCCAGCTCTTGGCCGATAGGGCGGGTCAATACAGCTTCATCAACTGCGCCGTTGCCCACTTGGACAAAGCTCTTGCCGAACATTTGCGATTGTTCGCAATAGGTGGCACCGGCCAGCTGTTTCAAGGTTTGCTGTTTCCAGCCGTCTTGGTTTTTCGACCAGAAAGTCGGTTGGTAGGTCGCGCTGACCCAGTAGGAGCCTGCGGGCAGGGCGGCTTTGGAAACGTATTGATAGTTTTCGCCCTTATTCACCAAATCAACGGTTTTCTTTGAGCTGTCGGTCAATTGCAGCGGTTTGAAAATATGCACGCGGTCGTCGGCGATTTTTTCGACATTGGGGAAGTCATGGCTGTAACCCAAATCCGCATGCAGGATTTGGCCGGCAGGCTGATGTGTCGGTGCAGCCACCCAAACATCGTGTGCCTGTGCCACTGCGCCCAATCCCAGCAATCCTAAAAGCATCCATTGTTTCATAGTTTCTACACTCCATCTTTCGATTATTGAATAAAACGCCTAATGATTCGGCGAATACGAACGGTACTCTTTTTTATTAACTTTGTAAATAATATGGTTTAGATTTTATAGTTATAAATAATTATTTTTTGATTTCAGACGGCCTCGGTTTATATAACCAAAACTGATAAACCCAAAAGCAAACATTATTTCCCGTTTGCCTCCGATCCCGATAAAGTATCGCCATACTTTTAATAGGAGCCGACCATGAATATCCGTACCCTTTCTTTTGCCGCATTGACCGCCGCGCTGGCGTTGAGTGCCTGCTCTCCCAAAAACGAACAATCTGCCGACAATGCCGCTTCCGCAGGCAAGGGCGGTAATGTGAAGCTGTTGAACGTCTCTTATGATGTCGCACGAGATTTTTATAAAGAATACAATCCTTTGTTTGTTAAAGAATATGCTGCGAAAAACGGCGGTGCAACGGTTGAAGTCCAACAGTCGCACGGCGGCTCCAGCAAGCAGGCTTTGGCTGTCGCCAATGGTTTGGCTGCCGATGTGGTGACCATGAACCAGACTTCCGATATCGAGCTTTTGGTGAAAAAAGGTTTGGTCAAAGCCGATTGGAACACCCGTCTGCCGGACAATGCCGTGCCTTATACCAGTAACGTCGTTTTCTTGGTACGCAAAGGCAATCCAAAACACATCCAAGACTGGGGCGATTTGGCCAAAGACGGCGTGCAAATCGTTTTGGCGAACCCGAAAACCACCGGCAACGGCCGCTACGCCTTTTTGGGTGCGTACGGTTATGGTTTGAAAGTGAATAACGGCGATGAAGGCAAAACCAAAGATTTTGTGGCCGCATTGCTGAAAAACACGCCTGTATTTGAAAACGGCGGTCGCGCGGCAACGACGACCTTCAGTCAACGCAATATCGGCGATGTCTTGGTTACCTTTGAAAATGAGGCCAACTACGTCAGCAAAAAGCTGACCCAAGACCAGTTTGAAATCGTTTATCCGAGCTACACCATTCTTTCCGAAGCACCGGTTGCCGTCGTGGACAGCGTAGTCGACAAAAAAGGCACACGCTCCGCTGCCGAAGCCTATCTGCAAAACCTCTGGAGCGAACCGGCTCAAGAGTTGGCCGCCAATCTTTATCTGCGTCCGCGCAATGCCGAAGTATTGGCGAAACACAAAGCCGATTTCCCTGAGATTGAGACGTTTAATCCGAATGAGAAATTTGGCCCGTGGGAAGAAATCATGAAAAAATTCTTTGCCGACGGCGGATTGTTTGACCAGCTTTCCAGTAAAAAATAAGGCTTAAACATAGAGGCCGTCTGAAACTTCAGACGGCCTTTTGTTACAATAAGCCTTTTTCTTATCCACCTTTTCCCATGTCCCAACGCAAAATCATCCATATCGATATGGACGCATTCTACGCTTCGGTAGAACTACACGAGCAGCCGCACCTGAAAGGGCTGCCTGTCGTTGTGGCGTGGGACGGTACGCGGTCGGTCATTTGTGCCGCTTCTTATGAGGCGCGCAAATTCGGTTTGCACTCAGCCATGTCGGTGGCAACGGCGAAAAGGCTGTGTCCGCAGGCGGTGTTTGTGCAGCCTCATTTCGATTTGTACCGTCAAGTGTCGGCGCAGATTCATGCCGTGTTTCGGCGTTATACCGATTTGATCGAGCCTTTGTCTTTGGACGAAGCCTATTTGGATGTTACCCAAAATTTTGAAAATATCCCGTACGCTAGCGAGGTGGCCAAACGTATTCGTGCTGAAATTTTTGAAGAAACCGGTTTGACAGCCTCCGCGGGTATCGCGCCCAATAAGTTTTTGGCCAAAATCGCTTCTGACTGGCGCAAACCGAACGGGCAGTTTGTGCTGCCGCCGCAAAAAATCATGGCGTTTTTGGAGAGCCTGCCGTTGGGTAAGATTCCCGGTGTCGGCAAAGTTACACTGAAAAAGATGAATGCCCTCGGTATGCAAACCGCCGGCGATTTGCGCCGTTTTGAGCGCGGCGAACTTTTAAACCATTTCGGCCGCTACGGCTACCGCCTTTACGATTTGGCACGCGGTATCGACGAGCGGCCGGTCAAAGCCGAACGCGAACGCCTGCAAATCTCAACCGAAATCACCTTACCCGAAGATTTGTCTTTGGCGCAGGCTTCAAGCCATTTGCCGCACCTCGCCGAAGACCTCTGGCGGCAAATCGAACGCAAAAACGTCGAAGCCAAAGGCGTTACCCTCAAACTCAAAACCCACGATTTCCGCATTATCACGCGTTCGCTGACGTATTCTTCCGTCCTTCCCGATAGCGCCTCGCTGCTTCAGGCAGCGCATACTTTGCTGCAACGCATACCTCCGCAACGTGAAGACGCCTTCCGCCTGATCGGTATCGGCGTGAGCCATTTGCTGCCGAAAAACCAGCAGCAGACGCTTTGGTTATAAAGAAATAGAAAAGCATTCTTTCCGTTTGAAGATAGGGCGCTGGACAATATTGTTCCATAACCATATCGGCAGCCGTTTCAACAGGCCGTCTGAAAATTATTAGGAACAACCAGCCATGTCTTTATTCCGCCCACAACTCTGGAAAATCCCCGAAATCAGCGATGCCGAACGCCGCCAACTGCCTGAGTTGGCAGCCGCTTTGGAGCACCGTTTGCAAGACATTGCCGCACGCTATCCGCAAGCCGTGTTCGCATCCAGCCTTGCGGTTGAGGATATGGTCATTACCGATGCCGTGTGCCGTCTGAAACTGCCCATCCGCATCATCACGCTAAATACGGGCAAACTCAATCCCGAAACCGCCTCGCTGATTGCCGAAACCAATGCGCGTTATCAAACCGAATTGGAAGTGTTTTATCCCAATCGACAAACCGCCGCCGAATTTGAAGCGGAGTTTGGTACGACCGCGATGTACGACAGTGTCGAGTTGCGCCGCCGTTGCTGCCATATCCGCAAAATTGAACCGCTCAACCGCGCTTTGCACAACGCGCCTGCATGGCTGACCGGACAACGCCGCAGCCAGTCCGAAACGCGCAGCGAATTGAATTTTGAAGAGCTGGATACAGGCCGCAACATCGCCAAATTCAATCCTATTTTCGATTGGGAAGAGCAGGATGTTTGGGCATATGCGCACGAGCACCAAGTTCCGCTTAATGCGCTGTATCATCAAGGCTATCCCAGCATTGGGTGCGAACCCTGCACGCGTCCAGTCAAGCTGGGCGAAAATATCCGCGCCGGGCGATGGTGGTGGGAAAGCAAAGACAGTAAGGAATGCGGTTTGCACAAATAATCAAAGGCCGTCTGAAAACGTTTCAGACGGCCTTTTTGACGGTTTAACAAGATGATTTATCAAGTATTTGCTTTTCGTTCAACAAAAGTGGAAAGCAGGGCGGTATCGATGTCCCATTTCCAGATGCCTTGATCCGAGCCGTCCATGCCGCGCAGGAAGAGGTAGCGGATGGCGATTTGGGGCAAGGGCTTGCCGCGCAGGGCATAGTAGCGCGCGATGGCAACGGCGTAGATCAGGGCTTGCAGGTAGTAGTGATGATGCGCCACAGCTTCGTTCATCGCCTGTTGCGTGTAGGCGCTTGCATCGTTGCCCAAATGGTTGGATTTGTAGTCGATTAAAACGACATTGCTGTCTGAATCTTGGCAAACCATATCAATAAAGCCGTTTAAATAGCCTTGCAAATCATGGAAATCAAGCAGTTGCGCGGCTTGGACGCATTCTGGCGGCAGGTTTGCTTCGCTTGAGGCAAACCAACGGCGCAAGTCGTCCAGTTTGAAATCGTCCATGTACAGGGTGAACCCCATTTCGGGCAGGCGTCGGGTCGTCGGAATCTGTGACAGGCTCTCGTTGATTAAAGGCGTAAGGCGGCAGGTATCGAGCATGGTGATTACCGTCGGCAGCCATTTGTCTTCAAAGCTATGGCGTTGCAAAACTTCGGCAATCATTTCGGATTGGCTCTCGGCAGAGGCGGCGAAATCGAGTTTTTCCAGCATTTCATGCAAACATACGCCGGCATTGGTGCCGCGGGGGAAATGGTGGATATCGAGGCCGTCTGAAAGTGGGGGCGGCAGGTTTTCAGACGGCATGGCACGGTCTGCGCTTTCTGCCGGATCGATGGCAGGTTGCAAAGGCTCGTGTTGTTCGTCGGTTGACTTGGTGTGCCGGCTCAAACCGGTAAAGCTGGTGTGGCGGATAAAGTCAAAATCGCGGCGTTTAATGCTATGTGCGCTAAAAGCTTGGTCTTGCTGGCGGCTGTATTGATAGACGGTTTCCGGCGGGGCTTCTTCCGTGAAGGCAAACTCCGTATTTTCAGGCGCGTTTTTGATAAAGCGTTGCCAGTTGGTTTTAAGCATTTCTACAACGTCTGTCGCGCTTTTATAGCTTTGGCTGACGCTCTCGCGGCCGGCATCCGACAAACCTTCGAGCAGATAGGCAAAAGGATTGTTTGGCGTACAGTTTTTGTTGGCGGCGGCGTAGATATTGAGCTGTTCTTCGGCGCGGGTAAGGGCGACATAAAGTAGGCGTAAATCTTCTGCCGTCTTTTCGTCGGCAAGATGGCTTAGTTCTGCTTCCGAGGTTTGCGATTTTGCCAGTAGCTCGGTTTCGTGGCTTTCAGTATGCAGGATTTTCCAGTTTTCTTTGGAATTGTCTTTGGTATCCCACGCGAAGGGGCAGTACACCAAAGGATATTGCAAACCTTTCGACGCGTGCATGGTAACGATTTTGACCAGTTTTTCGTCGCTTTCAAGACGGATGGTTTGCGCGTCTGATGGGAAATGGCCGCTGCGTGCACGGCTGATTTGTTCGTTCAGCCATTTATGCAGGGCGGCAGGGTTGCGGCTTTGACTGTCTTCTTCGGCCAAAAGCTCCAGAATTTGGTAGTAGTTGGTCAGGCTGCGCTCGTTGCCGCCTTTGAGCAGGCGTGTTTCGATGTCATGTAGGGCGGCAAACTGCTGCACGGCGGCAAAAATGCCGCCTTTCCGCCATTTTTCCATGGCTTGGGCAGATGACTCTAGCCATTTCAGCAGCTGGTGTTCGTTATGGTTGAGTTCGTAAATCTCTTTGGCGGTATAGCCGAATAAAACGCCGGTCAAGACAAAGCGCAGCCAGTCGGTTTGCCTTGGGTTGAGCCAAAAGCCGATCAGCGCGGACAGCGAATCTGCCTCGGCGGAATCGAAAACGGACTGGCGCGACAGCAACACGCTTTGGATACGGCGCTGTTTCAGTTTACCGGCAATCATCGCCGCTTCGTTGTTGGTGCGCACCAAAACCGCAATATCGCCGGACTCCAGCGCGCGGCCTTTGAAGTTCAGACGGCCTTCGGCTGCTTCATTGAGCGCAAAGGCAATTTCATCGGCGCAATATTCGGCGGCACGGCCACGCAAAATCTCTTTGTTGGTCTGATCGTCCGTGTTGAGCCAGCGTACTTGGATGGCGGGACGGTGTGGCGACAGCCGGCTTTCGGCGCGGCTGGCGGAGACATCGCTGTAATCGATATTTTCCAAGACGAAGGGGTGTTTTTTTTGTTTGAACAAGGCGCTGATGCCGTTAATCAGCTTGGCATGGCTGCGGTAGTTGACGGCGAGGGTGTAATGCCTGTCCGCATCTTGCGCAGCTTGCAGATAGGCGTAAATGTCCGCACCGCGAAAGCTGTAAATCGCCTGCTTGGGGTCGCCAACGAGAAACAGCGGGCAGCCTTGTTCGATAAAAATTTGGCGGAAAATTTCGTATTGCAGCGGGTCGGTATCTTGGAATTCGTCAATCAGCGCGATTTCCCAGTTTGCCGCCGCCGCTTTTGCCAACGCGTTGCCGTGTTCATTGGTGGTCAATGCCTGATGGACGTCCAGCAGCAAATCATCAAACACGCGCTCGCGGCGTGATTTTTTTTGTTCAGCAATGGACTGATTGATGTAGGAAAGGAGGTCGATTTGCAGGCAGATGAAGACTGCTTCTTCCGCGCTTTTCATTGCCTGCAAATCACGACCAAGATTAGCCAAGGCTTGCAGCTGAATAATTTCCGGCGCATCGGCATCGGCTTTATATTCTTTTTTCAGTTTGCTGTTGAGCGTGTCGATACTGAAGAGGCTTAATTTTTCTAGCGTTTGTTTGCTCAGGCGGGGCAGACGGTTGGATTCGGCGTTTGTTTTTAAATCGGTAAAAACATTTTCAAAGGTTTTTCTTCTGTAGGTTTGGCCGTTCAGTTTGGGAAAAATTGCCCAAAACGCTTTTTCCAAGTCTTCCAACTGGACGCAAATTTTTTGCCATGTTTCTTGAAGGTTGGCTTGAGCTTCTTTCAAATCGCCTTCAGGCCGTCTGAATTTCAGATAGGGGCGGCCGGTATAGCTTTTGATTTCGGCAAGCATTTCTTCGGGCGTGCATTTTCGGTCAAAAACCAATTGTGCCAATGTGGTATCGGTTGCCACTTTCTGCCGCCAAAAGTCTTGCGCAGGAATCAGCAGCCTCTCGCGCGAGTCGTCCGACAGCTCGACATCCAAAGGCGCGCCGCACAAAAACGCGTAATCGCGCAAGACGCGCTGACAGAAGCCGTGGATGGTGTAAATCGAGGCGTTGTCAAACTGGCTCAGCGCTGCTTTGAGGCGGAGAATCAGGCGATGGCAGCTTTCCTGTCCGTCTTGCTCGCCTAAAGCCAAAGGAATCAAGCGATTTAGAAAGTCATCGGGGGATTTTTTCTCTTTTTCGTAATATTTGTTCAGGCCGTCTGAAATATGTTCCGGCTCGCCGCCCAAGGTTTGGATTTCGTTTAAAACCTGCAACACTTCGTCCAAACGCGCGCGCAAACGGGTTTTCAGTTCTGCCGTCGCCGCTTTGGTAAAGGTAACGACCAGAATTTTCTCGATGTCTTTTTTTTCTAGAACAATCAGTCGGGTAAAGAGCGCGGCAATGCCATAGGTTTTACCCGTACCGGCGGAGGCTTCGATGAGGTTGGTGCCGTCGATGGAAAGGGTGAGCGCGTCAAAAGGAAGGGCGGAAGACATGGTTGGAACGGAATAATATTAGCGAGGCATTATCATAACAGAGATAGTGTGTGGTTTTGCATCGATGATAAAAATGCCGTCTGAAAACTTTCTGTTTTCAGACGGCATGTCTTAATGGCTATTCAAATGACTTCAATAGCGCATCTTAGTAACGCAAACGGCGTTTGGCGTAGCTTGGTTGGCGGGGACGATAGGTATAACGGTTCGCCGCAGAAGCTTTAGTGTTGTCATAGTAGTGCACAACATTATTACCGTTGATGGCCGTATTGTTGACGCTCAATCCGGTTGGAGAGCCGGTAGTAATAACGACATTGTCGCTTTGGATGACGTTTGCCGTATTGGTTACGTTGGCGTCGTTTTTACCTTTGGCGTTGATGCCGCCGTTTGGTTTGCCTGAAGCGTAGCTGCCGTTGACATTGACGGTCAGATTTTTTTCGTTAACGCTGCTGATCGCGCCGGAAGTATTGACTTTGTTGCCTTCTACTTCAACGGAGTTGTTGGATACTAAGTTGGTACCGTGCAGGTTGACGTCGCCGTTGTTGGCATTGATTTTAATATCGTTGCCGGCCGCTACATTCGCGCCTGCGGCGGTAGAAGAAGCGTTATCGGTTTTGTTGACGCCGACAGAGCCGTTGACGTGAGGAACGGCTACACCGGTTTCAACATTGATTGTCGCACCAGCGCCGATACCGACATTAACGGCTGTACCTTGGTTGGAGGCAGTATTGGCTGACTCGGTGAAGGTTACGCCGTTGCCTGCGGTAATGTTGACGTTGTTGTTGGCGGTAATGTTGGATGCGATTTCAGCAGAGTCTTTGGCGTTGATGACAACATTGGCCGCATTCATATCGCCTTTGACGGCGGTAGATTCTTTTTTGTTTTCATCAGCGTAGTTGACGTTCAGGTTGGCATTCACATCAACGTTTGAACCGTCTTTGGTGTATGCGCCGACAGTCAAAGACGCGCCGCCTTGTTTGCTGCTGCTGTTGCTGGTGTTGTGGGCGGCAGTGTTGTGGTATGAACCTACATCAATGTTGATTGCACCGGTTACATCGTATTTTGTACCTTCATCAGACACTTTGTCATTTGCCAAAACGATGGCATTGCCTGCGTTGATGGTGGTTACGGTTGCAGTGGATTCATTGTGGGTCGAAGAGTTGCCTTGACCTTGTGCAGTGATTTCACCGCCGATGCCTTTGTTGGTGCTGATGCCGGCAGAAACGACCAAACCGCCGCCGTTTTGTTTCACATCGGATTTTGCACCGCTGTGTGCCGCTGCATGGGTAACATTTTTGGCAGACTCAACCACATTGCCGGTCGCATTAATCACGGTACCTTCTTGATTAATATTGCCGTTGGCAGTGATGGTGGTATTACCGCCGGTGTTGATGTTGGATACATGGGATGTATTCGTTACGGTAGTTGCATCTGTTTTGGTGCTGGTAATGCCGACAGATACGCCGACGCCTGCAACGTTATTTTTTTCGTATGCAGTAGCAGATACGCTCAAATCGGTTACGCGGCCGGATTCGGTCACAGTGTTGCTGCCTTTGGAGGCAACAACATTGACGTCATTGGCTGCGGAAATGTTGACGGATTCTTCGCCGTTGACTTGGCTGCCGCTGACGGTAATGTTTGAGTTGGATGACAACTGGGTGTTTTTACCGGTCAAAATGCTGCCGTTCAGGCCGACAGAATGGGTGTCGGTGTGGGTATCGGTGAATTTGATACCGGCTTTGGCAGTCACGCTGCCGTTTTCTTTATTGGTTTCGGTGCCAGAGTAGCCTTTGATGGAATACTCGTTGACCTGTTTGTTTTCTACCGCTTTGGCAGCATCAATGGTCAAATCGCCTGCGGAAGAAAGTTGCAGTTTTTGTGCCGCAAACAATGCAGAACCGATCACATTGATGTCTTTGTTGGAAACAACGGTCAGGTCGGCATTGGAAACCAAGGTAGAACCGGTTACTTTTTCAATGCTGCTGTTGCTGCTGGTTTTAGAGGTAGTGATATTGAAAATCGTACCTTTACGCGCGCTTTGTGCGGAAGTATCGGTGCTGGTGGCGTTTTTAATATCGACATTGCCTGCTTTGGAGCTGACGAATGTACCGGCTTGGCCTTCAACGGTACTGCCGTAAACGTTGACGCCGTTTTTTGCACCCAAAACTATGTTTGAGTTGGCAGTAATGCTGCTGCCGTGCAGGTTTTCGGTACGGTTGTTTTGAACTTGGCTTTCACCGCCGAACAGGCCGCCCCAGTATTTTTTCTGGTCGTCGAGGCTGTTGGTGTTGATGGTGGTTTGAGTACCCAAGTTGATGTTGTTGACATCGGTAACGACATTGCCGTTTGCCGCAATGCTTGCGCCGTAAGTGCTCAAATCGCCTTCGGAAATCAAACCGATATCACCGGCTGCGGAGATTTTGGTTTGATGGGCGGTAGAGTTTTTGGAAGATTTTGTAGCGATACCGGTTTTCAGGGCAGCAGTTTCATTTTTGAAGCTGACATAAGTCGAGCTGCTGTCGGTTTCGCTGTTGCTGCTTAATACGATTCCTTGTTGGGCGGCAATGCGTGCATCAGCAGCCGAGTTCAGTTCGGTCGCATCCAATTGAACTTTGCCGGTGGTGGCAATATTGACAGAACCGGCATTGATTTTGGTTTGATGCAGGCTTTCGTCAGCAGAGGAGCTCAGGTTGTTGTTGTACCAAAGGCCTTTGCTTTGAGTGTGGTCGGATTCTGTACGGTTGGTGGTTTTTACCGCGTTAGAATTGATATTGCCTGTGGCAGAAGCAGTCAGCGCGCCGGCATTGATGTTGGCTGCGCTCAGGTTGAGGCTGCCGCTATTGTTCAAAGTCAATGACTCGGATGCATTGATATTGCTGGCGGTAAAGGTTTCCGTTTTGTTGCGGTCCGAACGGAAGTGCTGAACATTTTGCGCCTCTTTGCCGCTGGAAGATTTGTTGGCAGAATGGCTGGTAACCGTGCCTTTGATGTCGGTATCGCGGGCAAACAATTCCATTTGTGCGCCGGTCAGATTGGCTGACTGGATGCTCAGGTTGCCTTTGCTGTCGATATTCAGGTAGCGGGTGCCGGTAATGGCGGCATTTTGAATGTTTTGTTTGGCGCGTTTGTCGGTCGCGTGGATACGGATGGTACCGGCGCGCATACTGCCGAAAATATGACCGTCAAGCACCGGCGCATTTGAAGCAGCGTCCAATGCTTCGATTTGTGCGGTTTTGTAGTCGAAGTTGCTTTTGCCTGAAGAAACATTGATGGCGTCGGCGGCATTAACGTTGGCTGATTTGCCGACAACCACTTGCGGCGCGAGCAGGTCAACCACGCGGTTGCCGCTCAAATTGCCGTTTACTTGCAGTTGTTTGCCATTGTCGCTGATATTGAAAGATTTCAACGCGCCGTCTGAAACGGTTGGCGTACCGACAACCAAGGATGCGCGGTTGGCATTCAGGATACTGCCGCCGTTGTGGGTAATGCCGTTAGGGTTTGCCAAAACATAGTCTGCGGCAATACCGAAGATCTCTTGCTGACCCAAGATCAGGGAAGGGTTTTTGCTGACCACTTCATTCAAGATCACAGATGCGGCCTGACCTTGGAAGTTTTTGTTGGCAGACAGGTTTCCGGCCAGTTGGGATTTACCGGCAGACAGGGCGTTATTCAAAACGGCACCGTGTTGGGAAACGTTGTACTTGTTATATTGGTTGTGAGAAAGACCTTGAGCCGTCGGTGCGGCAATGTTGACGATGTCAACATTGTGTTGCTGCTGTACCGAAGTTTGGCCGATGGCTTCGATATTGGCGGCTACCGCTGCATTTCCCAGGAATGCAAAGCACACGGCGACAGTTACTTTGCCGGAAGCTGAGAGCTTAGGCTGATATAAAGTGTCGATTTTCATGGATTTTAATCCTTATTTATCGTGATGGAGATTGAATCAGAAATCCCATATCGGGTATTGGATTTCTGTTGAGGAAATTTTTGAATGTATTAACATTGTTATGAATTTTTTTACAATCATACCACCAGTATGGCCTTGTGTGCACTATTTCAAATGCAAATAAAAACCGCCCATCTCATTGATATTAATGGAAAATTAATAACGGTAAGATGGGCGGTATATATATTTACATAACTTTAAAATGGAATGCGTAAAGAAACAGTCACATGATCCTGTTTTTCGCTGTTTGATTGGTTGGGCATGCGCGCAAAACCTTTGCCATAGTCGGCAGAAAGTTGCCATTTGTCCGCCTTGCCCAAATTCAAACCTGCAACCACACCCATGGCGCGTTGCGAACCTTCGTTATTGTTTTTGGCAACGCCGATGTCTGCGCCCAGATAAGGCTCGATATAGATGCCATGGGGCGTATTGCGGCGGAAATAAACGGTATTGCTTAACAGGACTGCGCTGTTTGCGCTCAAAGAAGTCGAACGGAAACCGCGTACATTTTGATAGCCGACGATGTCCATTTCTTTGGCGGCAAACAAATCATGAGGGCTATATTGGGCATCGATTTGGTGATGGTTGCGTATGATCCATTTGCCCAATGGACGGTTTTGAATCAAATTGCTTTGCAAGGATACAGAGGTATAACGCTTGTCGAACGGCGTATGTTCGGTATTTTTTGCAAACCCTTGTTCCACGCCGATATTGTTGAGCCAAATACCGTTTGACAGGATGGCTGTATGCGACAGGCCGACTTGTGCCGAATAGATTTCCGGGCTTTGCAACTCCAGTTTGCTGTCGGCAAATTTTGCAGTCTGTTTCACATAGTCGATACCGGCATAGGCGGAGGTAATGTGTTTTTGACTGCGTGAGAATACGCGGTCTGCTTTGATTCCTGCCGCTTTGGATTTGGAGCGGTAGGCATAGCGCGTCACGCTGGGCGTTAAGATGCTTTGCGATTGCGACGCGGCAGCGTAAGAGCTGAATGTCCATGCACCATAAGGAACTTGATAGAACATACTGCCGCCGCGACTGTAATGGCTGTCGTGGTTGTTTAGATTGGTATAGCCGTTTAGATAAAGGGAGTCGCTCAATCCCAACGGGCTGCCGACATTCAGGCTGCCGCGCAGTGTCGTGGTATTGGGTTTGTTGCCTTTATTGTCAATGGTGACGCTGCCGCCCCAATGTTTTTCGGCATCGTTGTTGAGTTGGATTGAGGCGGTGCCGTCATCATGCGGATAAACATCGATGCTGACGTTGTTGCCAGCAACATGGTTTGCCTGTTCGATACCTTGGTCGAGGTATTGAATGTTCAGCGGTTTGCCTTGATGATTGGGGAAGAGGGTGTCGACGTTGACTGTACGGGAGCCGCCGGTAATCTCACGGATTTTGCCTTCGATGACTGCTAATTTCAAAACACGCTCAGGCGTGGTTTCAAATTTGATTTGCGTGTGCGGATAGCCTTGAGCGATATATTCGGCAACGATATCCCGGTTCAGTTGGTTGATGTTGTTTTGATTGATGCATTTGGGGAGCTTGGCTTCAATCTTTTTGGAATCGATGAGCGTAATGCCGGAAAGTTCGATACCGGTGTAATCCAAACATTCGGTATTGTTTTCAGACGGCACCTCTTGTGCAACCGTGTCGTTATCTTGTTTTTTCTGTAAATCCCATGCCGACTGCTCGCGTTTTTGGATTTCGACCGAATGAATCTGATCGAGATTGTCGCGGAAGTCTTTGTCGAATTGGTTGGGTACGTTTTTATCGATTTGATTAAGCGGATTCGGTGTATTGGCCGCATAGGCGTTTAGCGCGGAGAGAATCAATACGGGCAGGGGAAGAAGGCGGGATTTGTACATGGTGTCGTAATTTTATAGGGATAATAATTGGGTTTATTTTATCGAAAATAGCTGCTTGGGGCGTATCGGTTTTTATCCTTGTCTGCAATCAGGGTTTATTAAGCAACAATGGGATAAATTTTTATGATAATACCATAAAAATATTAAGGGAATTTAAATAACAAAAACCTGCCTTTGAAAAAGCAGGTTTTTTCAGACGGCCTGTGAGCCGTTAAAGATTTTGCAAACGCTCGACAGAAGGCGCGTAGTAGTAAGCACCTGATACGGCTTTAGACAAATATTTCAGCAGTAAGTCGGTTTTGCCGTCTGCATCGCCGAACATATTGAGCAGCTGAACTTCAATATTGTGCAGCGTGTTGCAATAGGAAGTGAACATCAAACCATGTTCGCCGCTGATTTTGCCGAAGGGCAGGCTGCGGCGGACAATTTTCAAGTCAACGCCGTTTTCTTTGACATTGACGCGGCCGAGATGGGAGTCGGGCAGGCGCACGTCTTCGTTGAATTCATCATTGGTTTCTTTGCTGCGGCCTACGCTGGCTTCTTGTTCGGCAGTAGGGACGGCATCCCATTTTTTTAAATCGTGCAGGTATTTTTGCAGCAAAACATAGCTGCCGCCGGTATCGGGCTTGCCTTCGGGAATAATGGCGACATTGCGCACATTGTCATCGCCCTGCGGATTTTCCGTACCATCGACAAAACCGTCCAAGCCGCGGTCTTCATACAGGCGCAGGCCGTGTTCTTCAGTGGATACGCGGATGCTGTCGCCGAATGCGCCTAAAACAGATTGAGCTAAGGCATAGGCGGCTTTTTGCTCGGTGGCTTGAATGTGGATATAGAGATCGTGTTGGGTGGAGGGGGCGAGGCCGTTGCCCAATTCAGGGAAAGGTTTGATTTCGCTGCCTTCGTCAGTATGGCCGAACGATTGCCATGCGCGGCTGCCAAAGGCAATGGTCAAACCCAAAATATCATTTGGAAAACGGGTTTTCAGTTTGGCCAAGGATTCCAAAGAAAGGCGGCAGGCAGATTTGATGTCTTCGTTGCGGCCGTCTGAAATGTCTGCTTCGATAAAAATACCGGCTTGTGCGTGATCAGGAATAATAGCTGATTGAGGGTGGCTCATGATGATTCCTTTCAAAATATTATGGGTTTTTACGCGGGAGATTATACACTGAAAGTTTCAGACGGCCTAAAATCTGCCTTTTGATTTTTTTAGGGCCGGAAAGTCATGTTTGGTAAGATGTTTTTTGTGAGCGTCATTCTGTTGCAAGTGTTTACATTCGGGCTTGGGCGTTCACTGCAATGGCTGTTTGCGCCTTGGATTGGCAAAGTTGGCAGACGTTGGCTAATGGGTATTTCCTATTTCATTACAAACGGCTTGTTGATCGGCTTGCTGCTGGAGTTGGGGCATATGATGTTCCGCGTGGTGGCGTTTTGGATGGTAATCTTGCTGTTTGTGATGTATGCCGCGTTGGTGACATTTATCCTGTATCTTTTGCTGCGCCGTTTTGTGGCACGCCAACCGCTTTCTCGAAGCCTGCGGCTGTTTGCGCCTTTGTTTGTGGCCGGTTTGCTCGGTTTGGGGATGTATAACGCCTATACGCCCGTGGTCCGCCATCAGACTGTATTCATCAATAAGAAAATGGATAAGCCGCTGCGTATCGGCGTGGCCAGCGATTTGCACTTGGGGATTTTGTTTGGCGCGCGTCAATTGGACAAGTTGACGGACATCATGAAGCGGGAAAAAGTCGACATAGTGTTGCTGCCGGGCGATTTGATGGACGATACCGTCGATGCCTACCTTAAAGAAAACATGAAACCACATTTGCAGAAGCTGACTGCGCCGATGGGCGTTTATGCCACTTTGGGCAATCATGACTGGTTCCGCGATCAGAAGCGTATCAAACATGAATTGGAAGCTGCAGGCTTGACGGTTTTGGCCAATCAGGTTTTGGAAGTGAATGGTGTGTTGCTGGTAGGGCGGAGCGATGATTTGGATCGCAAGCGTCCTAGTGCGGAGCAGCTTTTAGAAGGTCAAAATACCCGATTACCGGTTTTATTGATGGACCACCGTCCTACTTCAATCGAAACCCATGCCCGGCTGCCGATTGATGTGCAGGTCTCCGGCCATGTCCACAACGGCCAAGTTGCACCTGCCAACCTTATCGTCCGTACGCTTTATCGTCTTGCTTACGGTTATGAGGCGATCGGCAACGGCCATTTCTTCACCACTTCGGGCTACGGCTTCTGGGGCATTCCCTTGCGTTTGGGTTCGCAATCAGAAGTGTGGGTTATTGACATCAAGTCAAAGCATTGAAATAGAAATATAAACTTCAGGCCGTCTGAATTTCAGACGGCCTTTTTTATGAAAATTGGGAAAAAATATTGAAATTGGATTATAATCGATGTTAATAAAATCAGCCACCGATATGAGTGGCATCATAACTAGGGAACTCACTATGGGCATTATTAGTCTTGCACTTATCTTCGTATCAATCGCCGCCGTCTTATTGTATTTCAAACAACAGTTGAAAGACCGCAAAAAAGACTGTCGCGAATCCTTTGTCTCTTTGCGCATTGCGCTCGACTGCCGACATCAGGCCGTCCGTCATGTATTGGATGCATACAGCAAACATCTGCAAGAGCAGGGCATTGCATCGGATCGAAACGTTCAGCAGATGTGTGCCGAAGTCGAAACTGCATTGGCGCAAACTGCCAAAACATTTTCCGAGTCCAAAATCAAACATCTGTGTGAAGCCGAAACAGCATTGAATCATGCGTTGAAAAAATTGCAAACTGCCGTCAACGGTCTTTTGAAACAGTATCCTGATGAGCAATTGGCGGGTTTGATGGAAATGCTGGATGCAGCAGAAGCGGAAGTTGCATCAGCACGCCGTACTTACAACCGCAGAGCCGGAAGTTACAACCATCATTTAAACAAGCTGCCCAACCGCCTTGTCGCCAAGCCATTAGGCTTTGACAAGCAGGCAGGATTGGTTCGTTTCACGGAAAATCAAACGCAACGCATGAGCAGCAATATGTTAGCTTAAAAATTAAGCAGTTTGCTGAATAAGTGATACACAAAAGGCCGTCTGAAATATTAATTTCAGACGGCCTTTTGTTTACTGTTAATGAAAAATACTTAGGCTTTGGCCAATTTATTGGGCAAAGCGGATCAGGCTGTCGGCAAGCTTATCGGCTGCAGTTTCGTAACCTTGTGCAGAGAAGTGAACGCCGTCTTTGGCTGCCAAGCCTTGAGCCATCCAGCTTTTCATGCTGCATGCGCCCCCCATTGCATCTTGCCAAGACCAGAACATGATTTTTTCGTCACGGGCAACGCGTTGCTGCATTTGTTGTACTTCGCTGAGCAAGACCGGACGGTTGCCGCAGCTGCCGTAGGCGGTTTTCAAAGATTCCGGAGCGCCGAGGATCAGGATACCTGCGTTGGGCAGGGTGTTTTTGATTTGACGGATGTAATTGCGCCATGTCCGTTCGGTAGAGGAAATATCGAGATTGCCGGAAAAGGCTTCATTGGTACCGTAGGCAAGGATGATTAAATTGGCTTTGGTTTGTGCCAAATCTTCCCACATACCCGGCCGCCATTTTGACCATTGGGATAACTGCGCGCCGTTGATGCCCATGGCGGAAACGGTTACGCCGCGTCCGGGGCGTTCGATATTAATGAAACCGATTTGCCAAGGCATGCTGCTGCTGAGGGTCATCGGCAGGGAAGCGTTGGTATGCAACAGTTGCCAGCCGTTTTGTGTGGCAGGGATTTCGCGGCCGTTGACGGTCAGGGTTTGCTCTGACCAAACCGGTTTGCCGAAAATGGAGATTTGTTGCATATCCATGCTGCCGTCGGCTGCGCTTAAGGTAACGCTGCCGCCATCGGCGCGTGCTTCAATACCGCCGAAAGAAAAATCGCTGTATGATTTGCGGCTGCTGATGGTGTTCCAACCGCTGCCGTTGTAACGGACGGTTGCCATGCGCTGGCCTTTGACGGTGTTGGGATAAACCCAACCGATGCCGCCGTTGCCCCATTGTTGTTGTAAACGGCGGCGCAGGCGGTCGGTGAAATAGTCGCCGGCGGTGTGGGAGTCGCCGACTTGGATAATGCGGAATTTGCCGTCTGAAGTATGGTTGAGCTGTTGCAGTTTGTTCAGCCAGGCAGGGTGGTTGGAGCCGTAGTTGCTTAACAGGCCGTCATTGGTTGCGCAGGCGGTAATAGGGAGTGCGAGAAGCGTGAGGAGTAAGGTTTTATTAAATTTCATGGTTGTGTATCGTGTGTAAAATTAATTTTTTCCATAATTTTTCCGGCCAATAGTTTTTGGCCTTCTGCGGAAAAGTGAATGCCGTCCTTGCTGCGGTAACGGATGATTTTTCCATCTACTTTGACAGAGTCGGCATATTCTTCTGCGCCATTGCTCAACAGTTTGTCGGTAGGCAACCAAATGGCTTGAGGCGACACCGTACCCGACAGGATTTTGTCGAGGTAGCGCATCTGTTCATTGAGCTTGGCTTTTTTCATGTAAGGAATGCCCAGCCAAATGACTTGGACATCATGTGCGGAGGCTGCATCAAGAATACGGCGGACGCGGTTGAGGTATTCTGCCTCCCATTCGGGGGAGGCGAATTTCAGGTATTTTTTACCCATCGGGAAATCCCAAGGGTCGTTTGGGCCTAAGAATACAACCAAAACGCGGATATCGGGTTCTTTTTGCAAAGTTTGTTCGATGGTTTTCGGCCAGTCGAAGAAATTGGGGTAGGACAAACCGGTACTTTGTTTACTGAGGTTGACCGATTGTACGCCATATTCTTGCTTGAGGTGTTTTTGTACGAAAGGTGCAACGCCCTGCATCAGCGAGTCGCCGGCAAAGAAAACTTTGTTGCCTTTTTTCAATACAACCTGCGTTGCCGACTGATCAGCCTGATTGCTTGGCTCGCTGGCTGTGGTATCTGTATTGTTAGTCGCATCGGAAGCAGCAGAGTCTTTTTGATTGTCGGATACTTCAATGTTTTCCGTATTTTCAGACGGCCTTGTTGCTTCAATGCCAGAGTCTTCCGAAGCCAAAGCGTCTTCCGTTTCCAGTGAAGCTTTCAGGCCGTCTGAAAATTCGTAGGCTTTTTGTTGCCAATCCGCACCGATACGCCACCAAGCGTATTCGGATAAAGGCTCAAGCGGACTGTTCTCATGATAGGTCTGCTGCCAATAGGCATTGATGGAGTTTTGGGCAAACCACGTCAGCGCAACCGCACTGAGCAGAATAGAAACAAACAGGGAGATAAAGCGTTTCATGTTCTGCTCCTTAGAAGTTGGCGTAAATAAAGCCGGGAATGCCGGACGGGGCGAAGATGATAATTAGGGCGAGGATAAGCGTGATGGGAATAAACCACAGCCATGCAGGCAGTTTGTCCAAGCCTTTTACCGATGCTTCAAATAAGCGAAGCAAATACGGGTACAGCGAAAGCATCATCGCAAATGTACCCAGCAACATGAGGTCGGTCGGCAGAGGCGCGTTCCAACCTTTGTCATTGGCAAATAATGCGCTGAACAGCATTTCCGTATCGGCAAGCGTTGCGCTGTTGAACACGACAAAAGCGAAACAAACGAAATGGAAGGTAAACAGCCAGGCGAGCGGTTTGCCGATTTTCAGACGGCCTAAGGCATTGCGGCCGACGATTTTGTCGCCGCAGTTAAGGAATACCAAAGCCGCACCGTGCAGCGCGCCCCAAATCAAAAAGCTCCAGCCGTAGCCATGCCAAATGCCGGAAAGCAACATGGCAATCATCAGATTGAGTTGGGTACGTCCGAAGCCTTTTTTGCTGCCGCCCAAAGGAATATAGATATAGTCGCGAATCCAAGTGGACAGGCTGATGTGCCATCTGTCCCAGAAGTCGCGGATGTTGATGGCGCGAAGCGGCGCGGCAAAGTTTTTCGGCAGCTGGAAGCCGAGCAGCATGGCCAAGCCGATGACTAAATCCGAGTAGCCGGAAAAGTCGAAAAAGAGTTGGAAGGTGTAGCCATAAATCGCAGACAACACGCCCCAGCCGTCGAACTGGGCCGGATTTTCAAAAACAGGCGATACCCAACCTTCTGCCAATACGCCGGCAAGCCACCACTTTTTGGCAATGCCCAATACAATCAGGCCGACCGCCAAAGCCGGATAAATCAGCTGGCGTGCTTGTTTGGTGCGGATTTGCGCCAATGCGCCCGCTTGTTCGCCGTCTATGCTTTTAAAAGCGGCCGCACGGATAATCGGGCCGGATGTGATGGTGGGGAAGAAGCTCAGATGCAGTAGGAGCTCGTGCCATTCAAAACGGTCTCCTTTAGGCTTGCGGTAGCAATACACTAAGTAAGCCAGCGATTGGAAAGTGTAATAAGACAAGCCCAAGGGCAAAAGGATATCGATGACGGCGCTTTGCCCCGTATATTGCTGAATAATCGGGCGGAAAAAGTCGAAATATTTGAAGAAACACAAAACAGTCAATGCCGCCGAAATACCGCAACCCAGCCAAAATTTGCGGATATTCTCGTTTTCAGAAAACATCAGTACGCTGACCAGGTAAACCACAGACGAGTAAACCAAAATCAGCGCGGCAAAAATAGGGTCGATACGGTAAAGCCAGCCTAGCCCGGCAACCAAAAGTAAAACGTTTTGAACTTGCGGCAAACGCGCAAATGCCCAGTACAAGGGCAAAAATACGATAAAGAATACCGCAAACTCAATAGACAGCAACGGCATGACAATTCCTTGATGTGTTTAAACTTTCAAACTTTTCGATTGATTGTTATTTTTTGGCGTTAAGTTTGGCACGGATGACTTCGACTACCGCAGGTAAAATCGAAATCACGATGATTGCCGCCATGACTAAGCCCAGATTGTTTTTGACGACGGGGATATTGGCGAAGAAGTAGCCTGCATAGGAAAACGACAATACCCACAACACCGCGCCGATAATGTTGTAACGGATAAACGTCGCGTAGTGCATATCGCCCATACCGGCGACAAATGGCGCAAACGTCCGCACAATTGGCACAAAGCGGGCAATGATGATGGTTTTGCCGCCGTGTTTTTCATAGAACGCATGGGTTTTTTCCAAATACGAACGGCGGAAAATTTTGGAATCAGGATTGGCAAACAGTTTTTGTCCAAAATATTTGCCAATCATAAAGTTGGCCGCATCGCCTAGAATGGCGGCCGCTAAGAGCAGCAATACCATGACGTGGATGTTCATGCCGCCGATGGCCGCAATACCGCCGGCAGCAAACAGCAGCGAGTCGCCGGGCAAAAATGGCGTTACGACCAAACCGGTTTCGCAGAAAATCACAACAAACAAAATCGCGTAAATCCACGGGCCGTATTGGGAGGAAAGGTGGACAAGGTGTTGGTCGATATGGAGGATGAAATCAATAAGGGTAGAAATCACTAGGGTTCCCCAAATAAAAAGGCCGTCTGAAAAAGAACAGACAAATGTTTCGGCGAGAAGTTCGACATTGTAAAACCAAAGCGGAATAAAACCAATGCCGTAAGCGCGTCAAGATATGTTTAGAAGTGCAGATATGTTGCAGGTATAGGCTTCAGACGGCCTTTATCCTTGATGGTGGACGGCAAAACAACGTAAAATAAAGCCGATTTCAACCTAACCGGTGCGCCTTTGTGAACCAGCTCATCTTCGATTTTGCCAGCCATGATTATCCCGGCTTCGACAAATTTTTGGGAACAGAAAATGCCGAGCTGGTGTATGTGTTGCAGCACAAACATGGGCAATGTATCTATGTTTGGGGCGAAGAGGGCGCAGGTAAAAGCCATCTCTTGCAGGCATGGGTCGCACAGGCGCTCGATGCCGGACGAAATGCCCTCTATATTGATGCCGCCGCCACGCCGCTGACAGAAGCCGCATTGGATGCGGAATATCTTGCCATTGACCAAATCGAAAAGCTTAATAATGAAGAACAGGCTTTACTGTTTGCCATATTCAACCGCTTCCGCAACAGCGGCAAAGGCTTTTTGCTTTTGAGTTCCGAATATACGCCGCAGCAACTCGTTATCCGCGAAGACCTGCGCACACGCATGGCGTATTGCTTGGTTTACGAAGTCAAACCGCTGACCGACCGGGAAAAAATCGATGCGCTCGTCAGCATGGCTGCCGCCCGTCAGGTAACCATCGATCCGGAAATCTTCGAATACCTGCTGAACCATTGGCGGCGCGATATGGACAGCCTGATGCAAATGCTCGATACCCTCGACAACTACGCCGTTATGATGGGCAAGCGCATTACTTTGCCGCTTTTGCGCCAGCTTTTAAAACAACAGGAAACCCAATGAAAAACCTTGCCATTTTCGACCTCGACAATACCTTGATCAATACCGATTCGGATCACTCCTGGCCGCAATACCTGATTAAAAAAGGTATAGTCGATGCGGCTGAAACCGAGGCGCAAAATGAAAAGTTTTACCAAGACTATCAAAACGGTTGTCTTGATATCGATGCCTTCCTCAAATTCCATCTCGCGCCTTTAGCCCGTTTCAGCAAGGAGGAATTGGCTGAGTTTCATCGCGAGTTTATGGCCGAATATATTGTCCCGTATATTTCTCCGATGCAGCGTATGTTGGTGCAAAGCCATCAAATGGCGGGTGACGAAATGTTGGTTATTTCTTCGACCAACGAATTTATCATTACTCCAATCTGTCATCTTTTCGGCATTCACAACATTATCGGTACACAGCTTGAAATCGGCGAAGACGGCCGATATACCGGCAACTATGTCGGTACGCCCAGCCTGAAAGAAGGCAAAATTACCCGATTGAACCAATGGCTTGCCGAGCGTGGCGAGACATTTGAAAGCTACGGTAAAGTTTATTTTTACAGCGACTCCAAAAACGACTTGCCTTTGTTGCGTATTGTGGACGAACCTGTCGCCGTCAATCCGGATGCCGAGCTGGAAAAAGAAGCCAAAGCAAAAGGTTGGCCGATTTTGAATTTCAAATAACGACGAATCAGGCCGTCTGAAATATTTAACCTAATCACAACCCTAATAAGGACTAAAACATGAAAACGACTAAACTCCTCGCCTCAGCCCTGTTGTTTGCCGCTGTATTCGGTACTGCTCAAGCAGCCGATACCGAAACTCTGGAAGCCATGAAAGCGCAAAACGGCAGCGTTAAAACCGTTTTGATGGATGTCTTCACAACACCTGCCGGCGATGTTGACCGCGTAAATATCATTCAATCCAGCGGCAATCCTGAAATGGACGAACGCGCAGTGAAAAGCGTTTCCAAATATCCTTATCCGAAACGCAAAACCGCATCTAAATACCAACACACTGTTACTTTTGAAACCAATGTTGAAGTAATCAACAACTGATTCGGACGCAAGGCCGTCTGAAAAACAGAAGGCGTTTTGATTGGGAAATTCTCTGTCAAAACGCCGTTTTATTTTTTAAACAAGTATAACCAAAATTGCCGTAAAACCACACGCTCCGGTGCTATACTAAAACAAATAAACCGCTTCATCACACATCATGTCTCCCCGTCCAGTTACCATTACTTCCTACAATATGCACAAAGGCATGTCTGCGCTCAACCGCAAAGTGCAAGTCAACCGCATGGCTGACGCGCTGGGTGCATTGGGTTCGGATGTTTTGTTTTTACAAGAAGTCCAAGGACAACATCTCAACAGAAGCCGCCGTACCGACTTTCCCGATGCACCGCATTACGACATCATCGGCGACAGCCTCGATTATCATCGCAGCTACGGCAAAAATGCCGTCTATCCCAAACGACACCACGGCAACGCCATTCTCAGCCGCCTGCCGCTGAAAACGGAAAACAACCTCAACATCAGCGTTAATAAACTCGAACAACGCGGCCTGTTGCATTGTGAGGTCGTACCCGAAGGTTGGGAAGATCCGCTGGTGTGTCTGTGCGTCCACCTCAATCTGCGCGAGCCAGACCGCCTCAAACAATACCGAGCCATCAGCGACTACGTTGGCCGGTACATTCGTCCGGAAAGCCCTTTGATTATTGCCGGCGATTTTAATGACTGGCGGCAGAAATCAGCGCGTGAGCTGGGCAGTGCATTAGATTTGAACGAAGTATTTGTCGATAATACAGGCAAACGCCCCAAAACCTTCCCTTCGCGCCTGCCCATCCTCAGCCTCGACCGCATTTATACGCGCAATCTTGATGTCATCGATTCTGAAATTCACAACAGTAAAGACTGGCAACATTTGTCAGATCATCTGCCATTGAGTGTAACGGTTAGGCCGCATCGTAAAATGAATATGAAATCAGATAGAAAAATGTAAGGCTGAAATTTTTTAAAGCAAAGTACTATTGGCAATGTATCGAAAGAAAAAGTTTTTTCACTCAGATATTTGAGACAAAAACAGGCCGTCTTAAAAGTTTCAGACGGCCTGTTTAAGTTTATAAAAAAGCGCAAACCTTTTTAAATCAAAAATTTGCGCTTCAAATCTGGTGGAGGCGGGGGGAATCGAACCCCCGTCCGAAAGTCCTCTACAGAGCGTTCTACATACTTAGTTGTGTCTATTTAGAATCTCGTCCTCATCATGCCGACCAACAGGCCTTCAGAGAACCAGTTACCTTAAATCTCGTTTCCTGCCAAGTAACCCGACAGAAAACCAGTCAATGTAGAATGACGTTGCGGTAGCTTGCGCTACACAGCCCATTGACCAACTGCTGCAACGGCAGGCCTTAAGCGGCCAGTGCGTAAGTTTCGTCGTTTGCGACTATTTAAATTCAGTGTTTAACGGGAAATCTGAGACCCCGGTATGCCCGCATCTGCTTTGCAACCCCCGTCGAAACCAAGATCGCCCCCAGATAGGTAAGGTCGATTATACGCATGTCAGCAGGCTTTGCCAAGTTGCTGTTTGATTAAAAAGGCCGTTTGAACAGCGGTTTGCTTTTTCAGACGGCCTCTTTGTTTAGGTTTATTGATGGTAGTTTTGCAAGAAGCGTTTGAGTTTGTCCATGGCTTCTTCGATTTGATGAACGGGCGGCAGGGTAACGATACGGAAGTGGTCGGGGCGTATCCAGTTGAAGCCTGTGCCTTGGACGAACAAGACTTTTTCACGTACGAGTAAGTCGTAGATGAATTTCATGTCGTCATGGATGCTGTACATTTCGGTATCGATTTTGGGGAACATATACAATGCGCCCATGGGTTTGACGCAGGATATGCCCGGAATCTGGTTGACCAGTTCCCATGCTTTGTTGCGTTGCTCGAGCAGGCGGCCGCCGGGGAGGAGGAATTCGTTGATGCTTTGGTATCCGCCCAAGGCCGTCTGAATGGCGTGCTGCATGGGTGTGGTGGCACAAAGGCGCATAGACGAGAGCATGTCCAAGCCTTCGATATAGCCTTTTGCATGATGTTTCGGGCCGTTGAGTATCATCCAGCCTTGACGGAATCCGGCAACGCGGTAGGCTTTCGAGAGACCGTTGAATGTAACGGTCAGGAGGTCGGGGGCAAGTGCGGCGATATGGTGGTGTACGGCGTCGTCGTAGAGGATTTTGTCGTAAATTTCGTCGGCAAAAATAATCAGGCCGTGTTTACGCGCCAGTTCGGCGATTTCCAGCAGGATTTCTTTGCTGTACACCGCGCCGGTAGGGTTGTTGGGGTTGATGATGACTATGGCTTTGGTTTTCGGTGTAATTTTGGCTTCCATATCGGCCAGGTTGGGGAACCAGTTGTTTTCTTCGTCGCATAGATAATGGCGGACGGTACCGCCTGCCAGTGTTGCGGCGGCGGTCCACAAAGGATAGTCCGGTGCGGGAATCAGGATTTCATCGCCGTCGTTGAGCAATGCCTGCATGGACATGGTGATCAGCTCGGACACGCCGTTGCCGATGTAAACATCGTTGACGGTAACGTCGAGCAGTCCTTTGGTTTGGTAGTAGTGGACGATGGCTTTGCGTGCGGAGTAAAGGCCTTTGGAGTCGCAATAGCCTTGCGAAGTCGGCAGGTTGCGGATGACGTCAACCAAAATTTCGTCAGGCGCTTCAAAGCCAAACGGAGCCGGATTGCCGATATTGAGCTTGAGGATTTTGTTGCCTTCTTCTTCCAGTTGCAGGGCTTTTTTGTGAACTGGGCCGCGAATATCGTAGCAAACGTGATCCAGTTTGGATGATTTAGGGAATTTCTCCATGATGTGTGTTCCGTAAAATTGTTAACAATGGGATAAATGTACTCTTTTTGTGGGTAAATTAAAAGAGCTTCAGACGTCCAAAGCTTACTTATTGCGCGCTTCAGCACGGCGAACCGTCACGCTTTTACCGCCTATGCCCCAGTTGTCCATATTGATTTCGTCGATGACGACGACGGTCGTCTCGGGATTTTTGTTGAGAACGCGTGAGAGTAATTCGGTGACGCCGCGAATTAATTCGGCTTTTTGTTCCGCACTCGGGGCTTCGTTGCCGCCGGTTACTTTGATGTTGACGTAGGGCATGGCTTTTTCCTTTTAAAATAGTGTTCACATGTTATCTTATTTTTATCAGGCCGTCTGAAATTTGATTGCAGGATTTTTCATTGCTCATGACTGCTTTTACAAAGAATTAAGTTTTTTGGAATAGATTGTTTTTAAAATGCGGTTTTATTTTGGATGGATATCGTCATGAACCGTTTTCTTCAGACTTTGATTGTGGCCGCGCCGATGGTGATTGCCGCGCCCTATGTGGCGGCGGAAACGCATCCTGCGCAAAAGCAGATGCAGCAGAATATTGATGCTGTGCTGAAAATTGCACGCAATACTTCTTTGACAGAAGCGCAACGTGTGAAACAGGTTGAGCAGTATGCCAACCGTTATTTGGATTATGAACGTATTTCGGCTTTGGCTGTCGGCGCGCCATGGCGTGAATTTTCTGCCAAACAGAAAACTGATTTTATCCGTGCATTCAAAGACATGGTGATTGCGATGTACTCGCATTCTGCACTGATTGGTGCGGCGGATGCGAATGTACGCCTGTTGCCGAAGATGACGGCAAACGGCAATAAGTTTGACGTTTTCTCGGAAATTCAGACCAAAAAAGGCACCAAGTATGAAGTGGCCTACCAGCTTTACCAAAGTGGCGGTGCGTATAAGATTTACAATATCCGCGTGGACGGTACCAGCTTGGTAACGGTATACCGCAACCAATTTGGCGAGCTGATTAAGAGCAAAGGCATTGACGGTACGATTGCGACTGTTGCAGCCAAGGGCTTGAAGAAACAATAAGGTAGATTGATAAAAAGGCCGTCTGAATATTCAGACGGCCTTTTTGTGTTACGGGCTGATTAAGCACGTTTGCGGAATTCGCCGGTACGGGTATCGATTTCGATTTTGTCACCGTTTTCGATATAAGACATCACTTGGATTTCAGTGCCGCCGACCAGACGCGCGGTTTTCATCACTTTACCGGAGGTATCGCCTTTAACGGCAGGCTCGGTGTATTCAACTTCGCGAACGATGATGGTAGGCAATTCTACGGAGATTGGGTTGCCTTCGTAGAAAGTAACTTCGCATTGGTCTTCCATACCGTCAACGATGAATTTCAACGCGTCGCCGATGTTGTCGGCTTCGATTTCGTATTGGTTGAATTCTTCGTCCATGAAGACGTACATAGGATCGGCAAAGTAGCTGTAAGTACAGTTTTTGCGGGACAGGATAACGACGTCGAATTTGTCGTCGGCTTTGTAAATGGTTTCAGAAGCGGCACCGGTCAGCAGGTTTTTCAGTTTCATGCTGACTTTGGCGGAAGAGCGGCCGCCTTTGATGTATTCGGTTTTTTGAACGACCATAGGATCGTTGCCGACCATGAATACGTTGCCGGCGCGCAGTTCTTGTGCTGTTTTCATTGTAGTTTTCCAATCAAATCGGTTGTAATAAAACGCGCTATTTTAGCGTATTTTTTTGTGCTTTGAAATAAAGGCGGCAAGTTTTTCAACGGCACTTTTTTGAGCAAAAAGTCCATCCCGCCATTTTGCCGCGCTTTGCCGCCATTCATTTTGGTGTGCAGTCAGGGTTTGCCATGCCTGCAGGCGCTGGCTGTCGCTGAGTGCATCACCGTTGTTGAGTTCGTCGGAAAGGCGGTGGTGTGCCGTGGCGACAACATCCGGATAAACCTGATGCGCTTTGTCCCAAAAAGCGTGCAGTTTGTCGAGATGGATATTTTCTTCTTGCGGATAGATGTGCCAAAAGAAAGGCTTTCCGGCAAGCTGGGCGCGAACAAAGCTGTCTTCGCCGCGTATGATAGCGCCGTCGGCAAGGTTGAGCAGTTTGTCGAAATCCTGTTGGGGGACAAAAGGGATTTTGATCAGGGTAATGTGTTCGCTCTGATACACATCGCCGTCTTCAAGCAGGGCATTTTGCGGTACTAGGTCGCTGTTTTTCAGACTGGCGATGATTTGTGTACCTGCAAGCAGCAGGGTAATGGGTTGGCCGGCCTGTTGCCACATAGTCAGCCATTTTGCCCAAATATCGCTTTGATAGCCGAAAAGCAGCCACTCGGACGCGTTTTTTGCGGGAAGTTTGAGTTGTCGGCGTAAGGCTTCCGTATCAAATCCGGCCGATTCGGCGTAATCGCGTTCGCGCAGCAGGCCGCCGCTTTTTTCGCTGAAACCCATAAACCAAAAGTATTTCTGTATGCCGCCGGCCTGGGGCGAGGGCATTAAGTGCAGCCTCTCGTTGCTGTCTTCCGCGCTGAGGTATTCCCAGTTGAGCCAAAGCGGTTGGTGTTGGCGGATGATGGTTTGAACGTTGTCGGGCAGTTCGCAGGCGAAGGTTTCGATGACAATGTCGGGGGTAGGGGCTGTATCGGTATCTTCGGCGTAGTCGGCTTGCCAAGCGTGAATGCCGATGCCTTGATGGATATTGGGAATCGAGGCCAAGTCAGGGCAGAGTGCCTGAAGGGACGGAAAGTCGTCTGTCCACAAATGCACTTGCCAGCCGAGTTCGCGTTGCAAAACACGCGCCAGCCGCCATGAAACGCCGATGTCGCCGAAGTTGTCGATGACGTTGCAGAAAATCCAGCAGGTATAAGGTGGGGTGGTGTTCATGGAAAAATATGCCCAAGGCCGTCTGAAAACATCAGAATGCGCCGAAATAGTGGAATAAATAAACAATCAGCAAAATAATCGGGATAAACATCCAAATGCTTTGCCGTTTCAATTCGGGCTCTTGTTTGAGGTGGTGTTTGATGACGTCAAAAAGGACGAACTTGAATAGGAACGTGGCTTCGCAGGCAAGGATGATGCCGTTGATGAGGTGTTGCGTTTTGTCTTCGGGCGGGTTGAGGGCAAACCACAAAAGGGTGGCGAGCGGAATCAGGCAGACGACGAGCCAGCGCAGAAGGATGGGTTTGGACATGGTGTGTGTGCAAGAAATAAAAAGGGTATTATACCCTGTCGTCTTTCAGACAAGTGCAAATCAGGCTATCATTCGTTTTATTTGAAGCGAACATTTATCCCTATGCAAACCCAAGCCATCATCCGCCATATTGTTCAATGGCTCAAAGATTACGCCGAGCAGGCGCTTGCCAAAGGTTTTGTCGTCGGCATATCCGGCGGCATCGATTCTGCCGTGGTTTCCACCCTTGCCGCGCAAACCGGTTTGTCGGTTTTGTTGTTGGAAATGCCGATTCGTCAGAAATCTGACCAAGTCAACCGCGCTCAAGAACACATGGGCCGTCTGAAAAAGCGTTATCCTAACGTAAAAGCGCAAAGTGTTGATTTGACTCCGGCGTTCGATACGTTTGCCGATACCGTTGATGTCAGCGAAACCGAATTTCCCAACAAACAGCTGGCACTTGCCAATGCACGCAGCCGCCTTCGCATGACGACGCTTTATTATTACGGCCAGCTGCATGGTTTGCTGGTGGCGGGAACGGGCAACAAAATTGAAGATTTCGGCGTCGGTTTCTTCACCAAATACGGCGACGGCGGCGTGGACATCAGCCCGATTGCCGATTTAACCAAAACTCAGGTGTACGCTTTGGCAGCCGAGCTAGACGTATCGGAAGACATTCAAAAAGCCGTGCCGACAGACGGCCTTTGGGATATTGAGCGTACCGATGAAGAGCAAATGGGCGCATCTTATCCTGAACTCGAATGGGCGATGAGCGTGTACGACAGCCACAAGCCTGAAGATTTTGAAGGCAGGCAGCGCGAAGTTTTGGCAATCTATACCCGATTGCACAAAGCCATGCAGCACAAAGTCAATCCGATTCCGGTTTGCAAGATTCCGGAAGAATTGTTTTAAGTCTGAACATCAAAAGGCCGTCTGAAAACGCTGGATTAAGGTTTTCAGACGGCCTTTTATATTTTATTTCAATAAGAATTGGGAATATGCTTGAAAAACAGCATCATCAGATACCAAAACAGCGTAGCCGCCGCCGCGCCCAGCAATACCCACGCGCTGATTTTGGCGATTTCCCGAATGGTGCGCTTTTGTTGGCGACTGAACAAACGGTTCACAATCAATGCCGCTATGGCGCAAAAGAAAAAAAATCGCAAAAGCCTGCCTATCATTCCACATTCTCCCAAAAATATTGCCTTTAATCAGGGCAGGCCGTCTGAAGCCTCATGCACAAAACAAAAACGAAACGTTATAATACCCCTTTTGCCGCTTCACTTGGAAATTACAAATGACAACAAATGCCTCAGTGGGCATTGTAACGCCCCAGAAAATCCCGTTTGACACACCGCTTGCTCTGGAAAACGGCAAAACCTTACCCCGTTTCGACCTGATGATTGAAACCTACGGCACACTCAATGCCGACAAAAGCAACGCCGTTCTTATCTGCCACGCCCTGTCAGGCAATCATCACGTTGCCGGCAAGCACAGTGCGGAGGATAAATACGCCGGTTGGTGGGACAATATGGTCGGCCCCGGCAAACCCATCGATACCGAACGCTTTTTCGTTGTCGGTTTAAACAACTTGGGTGGCTGCGACGGCAGTACCGGTCCTTTGTCCGAAAATCCTGAAACCGGCCATGAATATGGCGCGGATTTCCCTGTAGTAACTGTCAAAGACTGGGTAAAGTCCCAATCCATGCTTGCCGATTATCTCGGTATTCAAAAATGGGCTGCCATTGTCGGCGGTAGTTTGGGCGGTATGCAGGCATTGCAATGGACGATTTCTTTGCCTGAACGCGTTGCCCACGCGCTCGTCATCGCTTCTGCGCCTAAACTTTCCACTCAAAACATCGCGTTTAACGATGTTGCCCGTCAGGCCATTTTAACCGATCCCGATTTCCATGAAGGTAATTACCGCAGCCATCATACCGTTCCTTCACGCGGTTTGCGTATCGCGCGCATGATGGGACACATCACCTATCTTGCCGAAGACGGCTTGGGTAAAAAATTCGGCCGCGATTTAAAATCAGACGGTTATCAGTATGGTTACGGCGTTGAGTTTGAAGTGGAATCTTATCTTCGCTATCAAGGCGACAAGTTTGTCGGCCGCTTTGATGCCAACACTTATCTGCTGATGACCAAGGCACTCGACTATTTTGACCCGGCCGCCGATTACGGCCACAACCTCACGCGCGCCGTGGAGAATGTGCAGGCCAAGTTTTTTGTTGCCAGCTTCAGCACCGACTGGCGCTTCTCGCCACAACGTTCGCATGAATTGGTCAAGGCATTAATTGCCGCGCAAAAATCTGTGCAGTACATTGAAGTCAAATCCAATCACGGCCACGATGCCTTCTTGATGGAAGACGAAGCCTATATCCGCGCGGTTGCCGCTTATATGAACAACGTTTACAAGGACTGCCAAAAATGAATCTGCGCGACGATTTGCAACTCATTTACGATTGGATACCCGAAGGCAGCCGAGTACTTGATTTAGGCTGCGGCGACGGCGAGCTGTTGGCCGCGTTGGTGGAACATAAAAATTGCACCGGATACGGCGTTGAAATCGATACCGACAGCGTGATTGCCGCTATATCCCGCGGCGTAAACGTCATTCAAGCCGATTTGGAAGAAGGCTTGGTGGCGTTTGGCGATCAAAGCTTTGATGTGATTGTCTTGAGTCAAACCATTCAGGCTATGCAGAACACGGAAAAAATCCTGCGCTGCCTGATGCGCGTGGCCAAACAGGCCATCGTCAGCTTCCCTAATTTCGGCTACTGGCGCAACCGCTTTCAAATCGCCGTCGGCGGCCATATGCCGGTTTCCGAGCGGATGCCGTATCATTGGTACGATACGCCCAATATCCATTGGTGTACCCTCAAAGACTTTGATTTGCTGTGTGCCAAAAACAAAATCCGCGTGCTTGAGCGTGCGGTCATGACGGGCAACCGACAGGTTAAACATCTGCCGAATTTATTGGGTAGCCTGGCGTTTTATCGCGTAGGTTGATTGCGGTCATAGATAAAGGCCGTCCGAACAGGTCATAACGAAAGCATAGCTTTTGAGATACCTGTTCAGACGGCCTTTTATTGTTCAAGCCGGTTTAAGCCTGTTTCATTTTTTCCAACAAGGCCAAACTGCCGGCATCGACCAGACGGTAGGTTTCGTCAAAGTCGCCTGTGTACCACGGATCGGGAACGTGGTTGTAACCTGAGTCGGGGATAAGGTCGGTCAGTTTGAAGATTTTGCCGGGGTGGAAGCCGAGCTGTTTTTCGGTTTCTCTGAGATTGTTGTCGTCCATTACGATGATGTAGTCGAAATGTTCGGCATCGCTGGGTTTGATTTTACTGCTGGTAAAGCCTGACGGGTCGATGCCGTGTTGCTTGAGCTCGCGGCGCGTACCTTCGTGCATGTCTTCTCCGTCGTGCCAACCTGATGTGCCTGCGCTGGCAGTAATGACGGCATTGCCCATGCCAGCTTCGCGGGCGCGGTGGCGCAGGACGTATTCGGCCATGGGGGAGCGGCAGATGTTGCCGAGGCAGACGAAAAGGATTTTGTGGGTTTTCATATGCGTGAAAATGAGCGGTAAGGTTTGAAAATCAATGCAACACGCTAAACCGTTTCAGACGGCCTTGGCGTGTTGCATTTTCAATTTAGTTTACATTGCTGAAGAAAGGATTATGGCCTTCCAGTTTCAACGCTTGGGCATAAGTCGGGATGTTCTCGTTTTCGCCCAGTGGGTTGTGCAGCAGGTAGAGGTGCTCGATTCGGCATTCGGCCATCAGGTCGAGGAAGTTTTGCTGAACGATGGCGATATTGTCGGTTGAAGCCAGCTCCCAAGTGAAGGTCTGTGGAACAATTTCAAACGCGCTGTCGGTCGCGTTGAAGCTAAACTGGAGCTTGCCGTCCGCCTTGGCTGCGGCAACAACGCCGACGCGCGGGCTTTGCATACGGATGGCGCGGATGGCGTTGGTGGCAAAAACGTCCATGGCCATGCGTTGGCGGGTGTGGCTGCCGTCGGTAAGCGCGTCAAGCGGTGTATTGGGCGAGAGCGGGTTGGTAAAGAGGGTAACGCCATCAAGCGCAAGATGCTCTTGCCAAACCTGCATCAATGGCAGACCTGCCTGTTGCAGGTTAAGGCCCAAGGCAGTCTGAATGCTTTTATCACCGTAGCCCAGCGCGTAAACAACATGGACGGATTGACCTTCGGGCAGCGTCAATGGTTTGTATTCGAATTTTTGCAGGAATGCGCCTGCCGCTTCATCGTTTTGCTTAGCTTGGAACCACTCGCCCGGGGTAACGCTGCTCAAATCGGTCGATTGGACGAGGTAAGGCAGCCATTGCGTGTTTTGCGTGAGGGCGCGCAGGTTGGGGTAGTTTTGCAGGCAGGCGAAGAGAGCTTCGGTAGGCAGCGTGAGCGGCAGGGTTTGTTCTTTTTTGCAACCGGCGACCAAAACGACAGGCAGGGCAAACCATTGGGCTTCGTTATCGTTTTCTGCCTTCAAGACTTCGCCCACGCTTTGAATCAGGCTGGTGTAAGTGCCAACATCGGGCGCCATGGTCATCGCCAATGAAAGGTTGATGTAATGGTTTTGGCTGAGCATGGTGCGGATTTCGGTTTGCAGTTGGCCGGCCGAAAGTTTGCGTGATGCGGAGGAGGAGTTGTGCGCCAGCTGATAGGCATTGAGCAGAAGGTAGTTTTTGATAGGGCTCTGCGGATAAGGGCGGGTATCTGGAAGAACAAAGGTTTTCATGACGGTTTGAAGTGTTGTGTTGTAAGTGTGGCGATTATAGCAATTTAGTCAGTCGGTGTGCTTGTTAATACATGAAATTCAAATGACGGCAGGGTGTGTGCTTCATTTTTATGCAGTTTCAGTGTCGGTATTTTGAGGCTGAAGAGGATGGTGCCCGATGTGTTATAATCCATGACCAAACATAATTCAGAAAGGAACAAAATCATGCGCTTGCTTCATACTATGCTGCGTGTCGGCAATCTCGAACGCTCTTTGGATTTCTATCAAAACGTATTGAACATGCAACTGCTGCGCCGCCGCGATTATCCTGAAGGTCGTTTTACTTTGGCTTTTGTCGGTTATGGCGATGAAGCGGACCATACTGTTTTGGAACTGACCCACAACTGGGATACCGAGTCTTACGACTTGGGCGATGCTTACGGCCACATCGCGATTGAAGTCGATGATGCTTACGCGGCGTGCGAGCGTGTCAAAGAAATGGGAGGTAAAGTGGTACGCGAAGCCGGCCCGATGAAACACGGCACGACTGTGATTGCGTTTGTTGAAGATCCAGATGGCTACAAAATTGAATTTATTCAAAAGAAAAGCGGTAGCGATTCGGTTCAATATTCATCTTAAGGCATAAGATAATGGAAAAGGCCGTCTGAACATTCAGACGGCCTTTTTTTGATCAACCCAACTGTTTTTGCTTTTCGCTCAACAGGGCGTGTACTTGAAGCGCAGTAGCGTAGCGGTCTTCTCCTGCTTCAATCGGATCGAGGAAATGCAGTTCGACCGTGTTGGAAGGCTGGCTGATGACCATGCAGATAGATTGCCAGAGGCTGATGTCGCCGTAGTAGGCAGTGTGCGGATTGGGGCTGCTGCCGTCTGGATTCGGATAGCGGCAGAGTGCCGGAATAATCGGTACGCCTGCATCATAGGCCGTCTGAAAAAAGCTCGGTTTGAACGGCAGGATTTCACGGCCTTCGGTACTGGTGCCTTCGGGAAAAATGGTGACGGTATCGCCGTTTTTCAGCGCTTCGGTTACGCCGGCGATTTTGGCAGAATTGCCTTTGATGCCGCGGTTGCGCGAGACGTAAACCGTTTGAGCCTGTGTGGCAAGATAACCGACCACAGGCCATTTGGCCACATCGTCTTTAGCCACAAAACGGCCGGGGAAAGCACCGTTGACCGCCATAATGTCCAACCATGAAATATGGTTGCTGATAATCAGCTGACCGCGATCTTCTTGCGGCGGCGTGCCGAAAGTTTGCAGTTTCATGCCGCAGGAAGCGAGCACGCGCAGCGACCATAATTGGATCGCGCGCAGTTTGCGTTTGCTGCTGTAAAAGGGAAACAGAAAAAACATTTCGGCCATGCCGTATAAAAGGCAGCCGGCAATGCAGAGAAGACGGAAGATAAAACGGATTTTGGCGGTCATTGTGTGTGTTTTTATAAAGATTAGGCAGGCCGTCTGAAGTTTCAGACGGCCTTTTATTATGAATCGGCTTTAGGGGCAAAACGCTGCAAGTAGCGGTCGGAAAGGTGGTTGATGTCCATCATGATCAGCACATCCGCGCAGTTGAACGCTTCATCGACGCAAGGCTCGCCGCAGAACCACGCGCCTGCTTTGAGATAGCCTTTGATCAGGGCAGGTACAGGCGGATTTTCAGACGGCGTGATGCTGTCCCATTTGAGCGGGTTGAGCGGTTTGACACACCATTGTGCCGGAGCGAGGTATTTGTCTTTCAAAGCATGATACAGGCCGGCCGCATCGTTGCCGCCGTCACGCATTTCGATACTGCCGCAACCAATCATAAAGCGCAGGTTTTCGTCTTTCATGAATTTGACCAAACCGGTCCACAACAGCATGACCAAGCCGCCGTTGCGGTAGTCCGGGTGGGTACAGGCGCGGCCGAGTTCGACGGTTTGCGGCAGGATGTCTTTCAAAGGCTCAAGATCAAATTCATGCTCGCTGTACCAGCCACCGACTTTTTTTGCGGTTTCTTCGGTAATCAGGCGGTAGCAGCCGATTACCTCGCCGGTTGCATCGTCAAAGGCGAGCAGGTGGTGGCAATGTTCATCATAAGGATCGACATCGCGGCCGTCATCGCTTTCGATTTCCGCACCCAATTCTTGGGCAAAAACTTGATAGCGCAATCTTTGGGCGGCTTCGATTTCAGCTTGGGTTTCTGCAAGGCGTACGCTCAGGCCGATTTTTGGGCCCGTTTGATTGAAACGGCTGGGGGACATGATATTTCCTGTTTGAAGAAAATGGCTGATTATAGCGGATATACGGACAGATTTATATTGATTTGCTTTGCGGTAGGGCAAATTATGTCGGGTTGTTGGAAAAAGGCTTCAGGCCGTCTGAATTTGGCATGCCAAGCGGTACAAGCGTAAAATCAATGTTTTTGCCGTTTTTTATTATGGAAACCTCTTTCCTGCTTGCCGGAAAAATTACCGAGCTGACGTTGATTGTTTTGATGGGCGTGGCCTTGGTAAAGGCCGGGCTGTTGAAATCGGAAAACAGCTACACGCTCTCCGTCATTGCGCTTTACCTAATCAGCCCGTCCGTCATGATTCACGCCTTTCAGATGGATAATACGCCGCAGATTATCGAAGGGCTGAAGCTTTCCGTTATGCTGGCGGTGTTTTTCCATGTGGTATTGATTGTTTTGGGCAGGGTGTTTAAACACTTGTTCAAACTCGATGCGCTCGAACACGCGGCGACGGTATACAGCAATTCGGGCAATCTGATTATTCCTTTGGTAATGTCGGTCTTTGGGCCGGAATGGGTGATTTACACCAGCGGTTTTATCATGGTGCAGACGTTTTTGTTTTGGACGCATCTGCGCCTGTTGATTTGCGGCCGAGGTAATGTGGCTTGGAAAACCATTTTCACTAATATCAATATCTTATCCATGCTGGTCGGGCTGCTGATGTTTACCTTTCAAATCAAGCTGCCGCATATTATCGATAATACTTTGGCGACGGTGGGCAGTATGATTGGCCCGGTTGCTATGTTGGTGGCAGGCATGCTTTTGGCTTCTTTGCCGCTGCGCTCGATTATGTGGACGCCGAGGCTTTATCTCGTTGCTTTTTTAAGGTTGATTTTGATTCCGATATTATTGCTTTTTGCCGTCAAAGTCTGTGGTTTTGCCCATCATGATGCGCATGCGGATACGGTTGTTTTGATCAGCTTTTTGGCAACGACTTCGCCTGCCGCCGCGACAGTTACCCAAATGGCGGTTGTTTACGGCAAAAATGCCCAAAAAGCCAGCGCGATTTATGGGCTGACGACCTTACTTTGTGTGGTAACTATGCCGGTGATGATTGCGTTATATCGTTGGATTATTTAAGAAAAGGGTAGGCTGTCTGAAACGTTAGCCTTATGTTTCAGGCGGCCTGTTTGTTATTTTAAATTTGAAAATAACTTTTATTATCAATTAATTAAGCAATTAAAAAACTATACAAAGCCGTTTGCAGCGTGTATCCTTATGTCTAACATTCATCCAATATCAATCTTTAAAGGAACACAGCCATGACCGACTTTACCGTTTGGGAAACCGCACCTTTCAATTCCACCATTGACCATATTTTGCAGCGTTACCACAATGTCCACCGCGCCCAGTTTGAAGAGTTGGTTCCGCTGGCGCAAAAAGTGGCGCAGGTTCATGCTGATACTTTCCCTGCCGAAGTTCCTGATTTGTTGGCCTATATGCAAAACGAGCTGTTGATGCACATGATGAAAGAGGAGCGCATGTTGTTCCCGATGATTAATCAGGGTGTGGGTCGCGGCGCGGCCATGCCCATCAGCGTGATGATGCACGAGCATGAAGAACACGATCAAGCTATTGCACGTCTGGAAGAATTGACCAACAATTTTGAGCTTCCCGAAGGCGCTTGCGGCAGCTGGACCCGTTTGTACACATTGGCCAAAGAGATGGTGGATGATTTGAAAGACCATATCCATTTGGAAAATGAGATTTTGTTCCACCGCGTTTTGGCTTCTTAAAAATTTGAGCTTAATCAAGGCCGTCTGAATGTTCAGACGGCCTGTTGTTTAATCCCTTGCTAATTTAGTGCAATGGTTCTAAAATTTTAACAAAGAAACAAAATTAGGCAGTAAAGGCACACATCCGTTCTTTTGTTTACTTGAGAAGGAGTTTATGAATGAAACATTCTAAAGTTTTACTATCGGGTATTCTGTTTGTTGCTCTGACTGCGTGCGCCCAAACGACGGACGGCAGCTGGAGCGCCTTGCAGGATACGAAAACAGGCGTGCAGTCGCGGCCTTATTATGAATTTGGCAATGTGGTTCAGAAGATTTCTTTTAAGAAAACCGGCAATCCGGAAAATGGTCTGAAAAAGCCTGTCTTGACTGTGTATCGTCAGGGCAAGCTGTTGGGCGAAGCATATAATTTGGAAGCCTCTCATGGCAGCCCCTTGTTGCCAACCCTGTTTCTGGTAAACGGCAAGTCATTAAATATCAATGACGGCAACGATAAAAAACAATTGGCTTCTGCGAAGAGAATCGATTTTTACGATTTCGGCCACGGCCGTATCGGCCATGCAGTCTTTACCGCGCCTAACGGTATCTGTCAGGATATGAAACACGGCAAAGGCGTTTCCTACAAGCTGGTTACCAACTATGTTAATTTTCCGGATTATCCTTCGCCTGAAAATATCAAGACGGGTTTATATTGGATTCCACTGAGTCAAGAGTCACCAGTGCCAATAAAGAATTTGCCAGAAAATATGGCGAAGCCCTGAAATCCAAGAATGGCCCTGAGACCAGACAGGTGAATATGGCCAATGCAGCCAGTGCGGAAAAAGGCAGACTGTTGGCTGATTATATCTGTCAGTAATCATATTAAAGGCCGTCTGAAATTCAGACGGCCTTTTTGAATCATGAATGCATCTCTTGTTCAAACGAGAGCAGAATCTGTTTTACTTCATCCGCTTCTTTGACGGTGCGGATGCGGTCAAACAATGCCTGAGCCTGTTCAAACTCTTTTTTCATCATGCCCAGCCACTGTTTCAAACGGGCAACCGGATATTTGTTGTTGGCTTCTTTAGCAAGGCATAAGTCGAAGAATTGGACTATCCATGAGGAGACTTCGGCAAAGTCGGTGTCTTTCACTGTTTCGCCGTTTTCATATTGCTTGATTTGCCGCGCCAAGTCTGGACGGATCACCGCGCCGCGCCCGAGCATCACGCTGTCGCAGCCGCTGACAGTTTTAATGTCGAGATAGTCTTGAAGGCTGAATACATCGCCGTTGGCAGTAACGGGAATACTGACTGCATCACGGATTTTGCGCACCCATTCCCAATGAGCCGGCGGTTCGTAGCCTTCGACTTTGGTGCGCGCATGGACGGTTAACGCGCATGCACCGCCGTTTTCAATCGCGGAGGCGCATTCCAATGCCAGACTTTTGTCTTCATAACCGAGCCGCATCTTGGCAGTCAGCGGAATGTGTTGTGGCAGGCGTTGGCGCAGGGTGTGGACGATGTGGTAAATCAAGTCGGGCTCTTTGAGCAAGACTGCACCGCCTTTGTGTTTATTGACCGTCGGCGCGGGGCAGCCGAAGTTGAGGTCGATTTTGTCCGCACCGAAACGCACGGCTTCCAAAGCATTGACGGCCATGTTTTCCGCATCGCTGCCCAAAAGCTGGACAGTACAGGGCGTGCCGGCCGGCGTGCGGTTGGCATGGGCGATTTCGGGAACATATTTAAGCCAAGTGGCGCGTGAGTGGACCGTGTGCGTAATGCGGACAAATTCGCTGACGCATTCGTCAAATCCGCCGATACGCGTCAACAGGTCGCGCATCACATCGTCCACCAGCCCCTGCATGGGGGCAAGAATAAGCTGCATGAGTCAGGCCGTCTGAAAAAAGGAGGACATATTGTAGCGGTATATCGGTTAAAATACAGCTTCCTTTTTCAGACGGCCTTTTTATGATGCACACAATTCCGGCAACCGCCGCCATGTTGGTAAAAAATTCAGAACGTTATCTTTCAGAAGTTTTGAGTGCGCTGAAAGACTTTGACGAAGTCCTGCTGTTGGACAACGGCTCGACCGACCGTACTTTTGAAATTGCCAAGGGCTTTCCCAATGTCAGCTATTACAAGCATGACTTTATCGGGTTTGGCCCGATGAAAAATCTGGCGGCCAGACTGGCGCAAAACGATTGGATTTTCAGCATAGACAGCGATGAAGTGGCGGATGAGGCTTTAATCGAATCCATTCGTGCGGCCGTTTTGGAAAATGAGAAGGAACATATTTTTTCGCTTTCCCGTCTGAACCATTACCACGGCAGACTGATTAAAGGCTGCGGCTGGTATCCGGATATTATTCCACGCCTTTATCATCGAAAATTTACCCGTTTTTCTGACCGTCAGGTGCATGAGTCTTTGGTGTTGCCGCAGGAAGCTAAGATTAAACAACTTGATGGCCGTCTGAAACATTATTCTTTTGAAAACGCCGAAGGGCTGATTCAGAAAATGCAGCAGTACAGTTCGCTGTATGCGGAAGAAAACCGCTTCAAGAAAGACAGTTCGCCGGTTAAGGCTTTGCTGCATGGCGGCGTATCGTTTGTGAAGAACTATCTGCTCAAGCGCGGCTTTGCCTATGGTGCAGACGGCCTGACGATTTCAGTTTCCAACGCACAAGGTTCGTATTACAAATATGTCAAACTCTACGAGCGCAACCGCACGATAACCGTCTCCCTCATCATTACCACTTACAACCGCCCAGATGCTCTGGAGCTGGTGTTGAAATCGGCTTTATCGCAAACCCGTCTGCCGGATGAGATTATTGTCGCGGATGACGGCTCAAGGCAGGAAACCGCCGAAGTGGTTGATTTTATCCGCCGCAGAACAAGCATTCCGGTCAAGCATTCATGGCAGCCGGATAGAGGTTTTCGTGCCGCCGAATCGCGCAACCGTGCGCTGGCGCAGGCGAAAAGCGATTATATTGTGTTGATTGACGGCGATATGGTCTTGAATCCGTCTTTTATCGCCGATCATTTGAAGATTGCCCGAAAGGGCCGTCTGATACAGGGTTCCCGCGTGATTTTGACTGCGGATAAAACGCAGGATATTTTGAACGAAGGCGATTTGCCTGCCTTGTCCATGTTCAGCTCGGGAATAGAAAAACGGCTTTCCGCCCTGCGCTGCCGTTGTTTGGCCAAATTGGCAGGCCGAAAAGGCAACCGCAAACACAAAGGCATCAAAACTTGCAATATGGGCTTTTTCCGCAGCGATGCGCTTGCCGTCAACGGGTTTGACAATAGCTTTGTCGGCTGGGGCAGGGAGGACAGCGAATTTGTCGCCCGTTGCTATCATAACGGGATGAAGCGCCATAATCTGAAATTTGCCGGCATTGCGTACCACCTCTGGCACAATGAGGCAGAACGCGATTCATTGCCGCAAAACGATGCCTTGTTGGAGGCAACTTTGTCGGAACGCAAAATCCGCTGTGTTCATGGCGTATCGGATTTTATAAAAGATGAAGAAGTAGCCGGAAAATAGCCTTATCATCTTTTTAAATCATAGAGGCCGTCTGAAAATTTTCAGACGGCCTCTTTTGTATTTTTAAAACCTAGTGTTTAAATGAGAATATTATTTATTTGATATAGACCAGTATGTATAATTAGGTAAAGTATGGTTAGGAAAGAGGGTTTACTCTATAATCCAACCGTTTGTAATTTTATTTCGGCTAAGGCCGGATTTTGGGAGTTGTTATGTCAACTATGTTTTTTATCCAGTTTGCCGTTGTGCTGCTGTGTATCCTGATTGGTGCGCAGGTTGGCGGTATTGGTTTGGGCGTGCTCGGCGGTATCGGCTTGGCCGTATTGTCTTTTGGTTTCCATCTTCAGCCGACCAGCCCGCCGATTGATGTGATGCTGATGATTATGGCGGTAGTGTCTGCCGCGGCGGCCATGCAGGCCAGCGGCGGTTTGGACTATATGATTAAGATTGCCACGCGCGTGTTGCACCGCAATCCGAAATACATCACCTTTATCGCGCCGGCGGTGACTTATACCTTTACCGTGTTGGCAGGTACGGGCCATGTGGCTTACTCGGTCTTGCCCGTGATTGCCGAAGTCAGCCGTCGCAATGGCATCCGTCCTTCCCGTCCGTTGACGATGGCGGTTATTGCTTCCCAATTTGCGATCGTTGCCAGCCCGATTGCCGCCGCGGTTGTTGCCTGTGTTACCATGCTTGAGCCGCAACACATCACGATGGCGGATGTGTTGAAAGTTACTGTTCCGTCCACGATTTTGGGTATCGGTTTGGCTTGCGTGTTCGTAAACAAACTGGGCAAAGAATTGAAAGACGATCCGCATTATCAGGCTTTGCTGAAAGACCCGAACTATGTGAAAGAATACATCGATGTGGAGGAACAACAAACCGATGTCGCCATTTCGCCGAAAGCCAAATTGTCGGTCGGTATTTTCTTGACTGCGGCATTGCTGGTGGTCGTGATGGGTGCGCTGCCTGAGCTGCGTCCGGCTTTTGAACACGATGGCGCGATCAAGCCTATGGGCATGGCACATACGATTGAAATCGTGATGTTGTCTGCTTCTGCGCTGATTATTTTGGCGTGTAAACCCAATGGCGATGCGATTACCCGAGGTTCGGTATTCCATGCCGGTATGCGTGCCGTGATTGCAGTGTTTGGCGTGGCTTGGTTGGGCGATACTTTGATGAACGGCCACTTGGCAGAAGTGGAATCGACCGTCAGCCATTTGGTCGAATCTGCACCGTGGACCTTTGCCTTCGCCCTGTTTGTCTTGTCGGTATTGGTCAACAGCCAAGGCGCGACAGTAGCGACGCTGTTCCCAATCGCCATCAAACTGGGTATTCCTGCGCCCATTATCATCGGCACATTTGTTGCGGTAAACGGCTATTTCTTCATTCCGAACTACGGTCCAATTATCGCTTCCATCGACTTTGACGTAACCGGCTCAACCAGAATCGGCAAATACATCTTCAACCACAGCTTCATGATTCCGGGCTTGTTGAGCATGGCATTTAGTCTAGCTTTCGGTTTGTTGTTGGTTCAACTGTATTATTGATGGACTGAAAAATGAAGGCCGTCTGAAATTTAATTTCAGACGGCCTTTTTGATATTGTTATTTGAGAGCTTAATTGCAGTATTTATTGACGTCGTTTTGGTATTGTTTAATCAGGCTGTCGCGATTGGCCAAGCGTGCGCTTTCGGCGACTTGGCGGTTGATTTTGGCGATTTTGCAGTTTTCCAGCTTGTTTTGGCGGTTTTGCTCTTCGATTTTTTTATTGCGTTCTTCAATTTGTTTGTTTTGTTCCGTAACTTGTTCGTTGGGCTGCTCGGCAACCGGTTCAGATGCCGCAACAGCAGGTGCAACGGCAGGTTTGACGTTGTGCGTGCGGATGTTGACCACGCCGGAACGCTTCGGTTGCAAGCGGTTTGGCGTATCGGAATAGCTGTTGCCCGATGCGCCTTTCCAAGTGTACACCTCGGCCGCGCCGGTCAGGGCGGCGGAAGAGAGAAGGGCAGCTATCAGACAGGTTTTGAGTACGGAAGATTTCATGGGTTTCCCTTATGTAAATGATGTTCTCATGCGGCTTATTTTACTTGAAACTGCAATGCGTTGGCATATTTTTGTACGCCAAATCAAATCATGTAAAAAAATAACGTTAAAACATGTATTGCCAATGTTAGCATCAAGCCGGTGTGATATAATGCCGTGCATCTTGCACAAACTGAAAGACCGAGCATCATGCGTATTGTAGAAAAAGCCTATACTTTCGACGACGTTTTGTTGGTTCCAGCGCACTCAAACGTGCTGCCTCGAGATGTCAAACTTCAAACCAAACTCACCCGCGATATCACGCTCAACCTCCCTCTACTTTCTGCTGCAATGGATACCGTTACCGAAGCGCGTCTGGCCATCTCTATGGCTCAAGAAGGCGGCATCGGCATTATCCATAAAAACATGACGCCGGAGTTGCAAGCGCGTGCCGTTTCCAAAGTGAAGCGCCATGAGAGCGGCGTGGTGAAAGATCCCGTTACCGTTGCGCCGACCGCATTGATCCGCGACGTATTGGAAATGCGCGCACAACGCAAACGTAAAATGTCCGGTCTGCCTGTTGTTGAAAACGGCAAAGTGGTCGGTATCGTGACCAACCGCGACCTGCGTTTTGAAAACCGTGTCGATCTGCCTGTTTCTGCCATCATGACCCCCCGTGAGCGTTTGGTTACCGTTCCTGAAGGTACCAGCATCGACGAAGCCCGCGAAATCATGCATGCGCACAAAGTAGAGCGCGTTTTGGTATTGAACGACCAAGACGAACTCAAAGGTCTGATTACTGTTAAAGATATTCTGAAAACAACCGAATTCCCTAATGCCAGTAAAGATGCCGAAGGCCGTCTGCGTGTCGGTGCCGCTGTGGGTACCGGCGGCGATACCGAAGAGCGCGTCAAAGCATTGGTGGAAGCAGGCGTGGACGTGATTGTGGTCGATACTGCCCACGGCCATAGCCAAGGCGTTATCGATCGCGTGCGCTGGGTCAAAGAAACTTATCCGCACATCCAAGTCATCGGTGGCAACATCGCGACTGCTCAAGCCGCTTTGGATTTGGTGGCTGCCGGTGCGGATGCCGTTAAAGTCGGTATCGGCCCGGGCTCGATTTGTACGACCCGTATCGTGGCCGGCGTGGGTGTGCCTCAGCTGACTGCGATTCACAATGTTTCCGAAGCCTTGAAAGGTACAGGCGTTCCCCTGATTGCCGACGGCGGTATCCGCTTCTCCGGCGATATTGCCAAAGCACTTGCTGCCGGCGCATACAGCGTCATGCTCGGCGGTATGTTTGCCGGTACGGAAGAAGCCCCGGGCGAAATCGAACTCTACCAAGGCCGCTCTTACAAGTCTTACCGCGGCATGGGTTCGTTGGGTGCGATGAGCCAAGGTTCTGCCGACCGCTACTTCCAAGACAAAACCGACAGCACAGACAAATATGTTCCTGAAGGCATTGAAGGCCGCGTGCCTTACAAAGGCCCGATTGTGAACATCATCCACCAGCTGACCGGCGGTCTGCGCTCCAGCATGGGTTATCTGGGTTGCGCCAATATTGCTGAAATGCACGAGAAAGCAGAATTTGTGGAAATCACTTCTGCCGGTATGAGCGAATCCCACGTTCACGACGTACAAATCACTAAAGAAGCGCCTAACTACCATCGTTAAACCAGTATAAAAAGGTCGTCTGAAAATATTTCAGACGGCCTTTCTGTTTTTATAAGGTTTTAAAAATGAAGAGAATATTGCTTGCTGCCGTTATGCTTAGTATTTGGGGTGTGGTATTTGCCGAATAATTGGGAAGACAAACGCTTCACGCGCTCGAGCCAGAGTGCATCTGTTGAAATAATATGTATCAACCAGTACGTTCTGATCTAGGCGATTAAACCGAGTTTCAGACGGCCTTTTAAAAATCGTATTACAATAAGCCAAAATTAAAAACACATTCCATTATGTCCAAAAAAATCCTGATTATTACCCCAAGCTGGATTGGGGACTGCGTCATGACCCAACCGCTTTATCGCCGTTTGCATGAGCTGCATCCCGGCTGCACTATTGATGCTTTTGCGCCCAAATGGTCGATGGCCGTATTTGAGCGTATGCCTGAAATCAACCGTGTGATGGAAAACCCGTTTGGACATGGTGCGTTGGAATTAAAAAAACGCTGGCGTATCGGACGTGAATTGGGAAAAGAAGGCTATGATCAAGTAATTGTTTTGCCCGGTTCGCTCAAATCCGCCATTATTGCCTTGGCTGCGGGCATTAAGCAGCGTACGGGCTATGTTGGCGAGTCGCGCTATTTTTTGTTGAACGATATCCGCAAGTTGGATAAGGCCGCGTTGCCGTTGATGGTCGACCGCTATACTGCGCTGGCACATCCGACCCAAGCGGATTTTAACGGGCATTCCGATAATCCCTGTTTCACGATTGATTCCGAAAGCCGTCAAGCCGCTTTGGCAAAACATGGTTTGACGACGGATAAACCGATTTTGGCATTTTGTCCCGGTGCGGAATATGGCCCGGCCAAGCGTTGGCCTGCGCGTCATTTTGCCGAACTCGGCCGCCGATATTTGGCCGAGGGTTGGCAGGTTTGGCTGTTTGGTTCGCAAAAAGATTTCGATATTGCAGATGAAATCAACCAACTTTCAGACGGCCTGTGTACCAATCTTTGCGGCAAAACCAATCTTCCGGAGGCGATTGATCTGTTGTCTTGCGCCGATACGGTCGTGTGCAACGACAGCGGTCTGATGCATCTTGCGGCCGCGCTTGATCGGAAATTGGTTGCGGTTTACGGCTCATCCAGCCCTGACCATACGCCGCCTCTAAGCCAAAAGGCAAAAATCGTCAGCTTGAATTTGGATTGTTCGCCATGTTTTAAACGCGAATGTCCGTTAGGGCATACGGATTGTTTGAACAAGCTGACGCCGGATATGGTGCAAAAAGCAGCGGAAGAGCTGGCTCGTTCGGCGTAATCCAATAAAGCTTAGATGGAAAGTAGTAAAGGGCAGATTTGAGTCTGCCTTTTGATTTTTCATTTCTTTGATTTCTTAACGAAAGGCCGTCTGAAAATTATATTTCAGACGGCCTTTTTTGGTTTCAATATATCCGATTATTTTTGATGCAGATTGTAAACGTATTCGACTTCTTCGCGGCTGCCCATGAATACGGCAACACGTTGGTGCAGGCCGGTAGGTTGGATGTCGAGCATGGCTTCGATGGCGTTGTTTGATGCGCCGCCGGCTTGTTCCATAAGCAGGCTCATCGGGTTGGCTTCGTACATCAGGCGCAGTTTGCCCGGTTTGGATGGGTCGCGTTTGTCTTGCGGATACATGAATACGCCGCCGCGCATCAGGATGCGGTGGATTTCGGCAACCATGCTGGCTACCCAGCGCATATTGTAGTTTTTGCCGCGTACGCCGGTTTCGCCTGCCAGTAATTCGTCAATGTATTGTTGAACAGGGGCGAACCAATGTCTTTGGTTGGACATATTGATGGCGAATTCTTTAGTGGACTCGGGAACGCGCGGATTTTCTTTGGTCAGCAGGAATTGGTTGGCATCGTCCAGAGTGAAGACGAATACGCCGTGACCGACAGTCAGTACCAGTTGGGTTTGCGGACCATATAAAACATAACCTGCAGCCACTTGGTCGCGGCCTTTTTGCAGGAAGGATTCGGTAGTCAATGCGCCTTCAGGTTTGGCCAAGACGGAGAAAATGGTGCCGACGGAGATGTTGACGTCGATATTGGAAGAGCCGTCCAACGGGTCAAACAATACCAAATAGCCGCCGTTTTCGTGTGTGGCGACATAGGTGTCTTCTTCTTCGCTGGCAAGGCCTGCGATGTTGGCATTGGCTTTTAAAACATCAATCATGATGTTGTTGGCGATGACATCGAGTTTCTTTTGGTCTTCGCCTTGGATGTTGCCGGTACCGGCCATGCCTAAAACGCCGGAAAGCGCGCCGAGGCGGACTTTGGCGTTAATGTCCAAACAGGCGGCGGCTACGGATTCCAGTACGCCGGCCAGCTCTTGCGGCAGTTTGTGTTCGGGCAGGTGTTGGGCTAAGAATTGGTTCAATGTCTTCATGGTTTCACTCTTTTCCTAAGTTTGAATCAAATATTTTTCAATTTCAGGCCGTCTGAAAACGGCTTGTTCATTTGGTTTTGCTCTCGGCCATGCCTAAAACTTCTTTAGTGCAGGCAATGCTGGCGTCCTTGATGCGTTTTTTCAGCTCGTCGCTGATGGAGTCGCTGCCGCCCAAAAGCGATGTCGCTTCTTCAGGATTGATTTGGTCGACTGTTTTTTCGCCGATGCAGCGGCAGATTTTTTCAGTGGTCGCGGAATCAAACGGGCTTTTTCCGGAGGCTTTTTCTACGCAGGCTTCGGTTGCCGAGCGGACAAATTCGGTGCGGAAACTTTGAGTAAATTCTTCTTTAAATTCGTTTTTTACTGATTCGCTGCACGCGCAGAGCAGGAGCGTGCAGGCTAGGGGTGTGCGTATATTCATGAGTGGACGGCCGTTAATTGTTATGTTGTGAATTGTAGTGGAAAAAGGCTTAAGTATAAAGGTTTAAGGCCGTCTGAACGGGTATGGCGGCAAAATCGAAGCGCTTGGGTATGCGTTCAGACGGCAGCGTTTATTTCGTTTTGCTTTCCAATACATAATGCGCGCCGGCATCTTGCGCCAAAATTTTGGAAAGCTCGGGCAGATTGTTTTGCAACTGTTCGGCAAGCATATAGGGCGGGTTGATGACGAACATGCCGCTGCCGTGCATACCGAAGCCGTCGCTGCGCGGCGTATGGACATGAAGCTCGGCGTGCAGATAATTGTCGGGAGCGATTTTTTTGAGTTCGTCCGGCAGTTTGCGGCTTTCTTCGCGGCTCAAGCAGGGATACCAAACCATATAGCAGCCGGTTTCAAAGCGTTTTAAAGCATCTTTCAAGACTTGGATGACGCGGCGGTAGTCTTGTTTTTCTTCGTAGGGCGGATCAATCAAGACGGCGGCGCGGCGGGGCGGGGGAGGCAAGAGCGAAATCAGGCCCTGATAGCCGTCCGCTTGGCTGACCTGTACTTTGCGCGTCGGTTGGACTTCGCGCATATTGTTTTGCAAATGGACAAAATCGGCAGGATGCAGCTCAAAGAGGCGCATTTTGTCGCTGTCGCGCGTGAGCGCCTGTGCCAGCCAAGGCGAGCCGCAGTAAAGGTTGTCTTGCGGTAGTATTTGTTTCAGACGGCCTACAAATTCGGCCAATTCGGCAGGCAGCTTGTCAGCTTGTTCCAAGAGCGCAATGCCTTGTTTGTATTCGCCGACTTTTTGCGCTTCATCGCCGCTCAAATCATACAAACCGGCACCACTGTGCGTATCGATATACCAATAAGGCTTGTCTTTACGGTTGAAATATTCGAGGACGAGAAAGAGGGTAAAGTGCTTGAGCATATCGGCATGGTTGCCGGCATGGAAGGCGTGGCGGTAGCTGAGCATGATCGGGCGGCGGAAATAAAAATCCGATTATACCCCAAACCATCGCCACCACCGCTTTCAGACGGCCTTTGTGCCTGGAAAATGCTACAATATCCGCCTTATCGTACCATCGGAAAGAAAACATCATGTTTACAGGCATCGTACAAGGCATGGGCAAAATTACAGACATCGCCCAACCTTCGCCCGACTTTCGTACCCACACTGTCGAGCTGCCCCCCGAAATCGCCGACAATCTGCAAACCGGCGCTTCTGTCGCCAACAACGGCTGCTGCCTGACCATTACCCGAATCGACGGCAACAAAGTCAGCTTTGATTTGATGGACGAAACCTTACGCAAAACCAATCTCGGCAGCTTGAAAGTCGGCGACAGTGTCAATTTGGAACGCGCGGCGCGGTTTGGCGATGAAATCGGCGGCCATGTGATGAGCGGACATGTGATGGCGGTTACCCGAATTTCCCGTATCGAATCCAGCGAGTTCAACCGCACCGTTTGGTTTGAGCTGCCGGAAAACCTCAAGCCCTACATCCTGACCAAAGGCTTTGTCGGTTTGGACGGTTGCAGCCTGACCATAGGCGAAGTCGGCGACAGCGAATTTTGCGTACACCTGATTCCGGAGACTTTGGAGCGCACCCTGTTTGGCAGCCGCAAAGAAGGCGACCTCATCAATATTGAAATCGATCCGCAAACCCAAGCTGTTGTCGATACCGTGATGCGTGTGTTGGCGCAAAAGGCCGTCTGAAAGAAGAAAGTAAAAATGAAATTATCCGAATTTTTAAAAAAAGCCTATTCCGTTTTAAACCGTTTGGATTTAATCCTACCTGACGAGCCGGGAAAAACCGATTGGCAGGCACTTGCCTACCGTTGGCACAGCGTGGGCAAAAAAGGCATTTTAGAAAGCCTGCCGCGTCCGCATACGTTTCCTTTGAGCCGATTGGCGGCAGTCGGTTCGCAAACTGACAGGCTGAAACGCAATACTGAGCAATTTTTAGCAGGCCGTCCGGCCAATAATGTCTTGATGACCGGCGCACGCGGTACGGGTAAATCTTCCTTGGTTAAAGCGTTGTTGCACGAATACGCCGAGCGCGGCCTGCGACTGATTGAAGTGGACAAAAGCGATTTGATCAGCTTGCCGGCTTTGTTGACGCTGTTGTCCGAACGTCCCGAGAAATTTATCGTTTTCTGCGATGATTTGTCGTTTGAAACCGGCGATGAAACCTATAAAGCTTTGAAAACTGCTTTAGACGGCGGACTGTCGCAACGGTGCACCAATGTTTTGGTTTATGCCACTTCCAACCGCCGCCACCTGATTCCAGAATACATGGATGAAAACGGCGGTACTACGGGCACTCGCGGCGAAATCCATCAGAAAGAGGCCGTCGAGGAAAAAATCTCCCTTTCCGACCGCTTCGGCTTATGGCTGAGTTTTTATCCTTTCGACCAAAACGATTATTTGACCGCCGTAGCCAACTGGTTGGACGATTTCAATGTGCCTTTTGACGATACGGCGCGCCAAGCCGCGTTGCAATGGGCGCAAATGCGCGGCAGCCGTTCAGGCCGCTCGGCATGGCAGTTTGCCTGCGACTGGGCAGGCCGGTTGCCGGAAGAAAGAGTGTTGGATTAAGGCTGAAAAGTAAAGGCCGTCTGAATATGGTTTCAGACGGCCTTTTGTATTTTTATTTATCCATCAGCGCAAGCATGAAGACAACCACTGCTGGCGTTGGCGCGGATTGAGCAGATGATAGAGGCGGTATTGGATTTCCATTTCATCCACCGCATAGTCCATGCTGGAGAGGTAGCGGTTTTCAACATAGTCGCGGGCGGCGTTTGAATCGAATGAGTCGCCGGAGAGGATTTTGATGATGGTTTGACGGCGGTTACGGTCGGAGCGTACGGTTTTGCGGTAGGCTTTATCGTTGATTTGTTTGAAGTCGGTACGCAGGCGGCGTAGGGCGGCGTGTTGGTCGGCGGATAGATTAAGCTGTCGGATGTCGCAATTTGGATGGAAGTCGTCCAAAGTGGCCAGAAACGGACCGGCATGGGCAGGCAGGCTGGAACAGAGTAGGGCGAGTGCTAAGAAAGTAAAAGTCGGATAGCGGGAAAGTGCGACAGACACGGTGTTTTCCTAATATTTCATCAGGTTTGGAAATATAACCGATTAGCGTGTGAAAGGCAGTATCAAAGCAGTTAACTTTTGTTAATGATGTTAGATTTTTCTGCACGTGTATGTATTCAAATAATTTATTTTCAAAGCCTTACAATTTGATTTTAAGTTTCATTAATGTATGTGAAATGTAAATTCATAAAAATGACGGTAGAGACGTTGTCGGCAGCATACAACATAGGGGCAAAAATGCGATAATGACAAAAGAACACACTTTAGGAGAACAAACATGACCGACTACCGTATCGCCCCCAGTATTTTATCTGCCGATTTTGCCCGCCTGGGCGAAGAGGTTGCCGAAGTTATCCGCGCCGGCGCGGATTTGATTCATTTTGACGTGATGGACAATCATTATGTGCCGAATCTGACTTTCGGCCCTATGGTTTGCGCGGCTTTGAAACCGTATGCAACCGTGCCGGTCGATGTACATTTGATGGTTGAGCCGGTGGACGATTTGATTCATGCGTTTGCCAAAGCCGGTGCCAATATCATTACTTTTCATCCCGAAGCCAGCCGCCACATCGACCGCAGCTTGGGTTTGATTAAAGAATACGGCTGTCAGGCAGGCTTGGTATTGAATCCTGCTACGCCGGTCAATATTCTGGAAAACGTTTTGGACAAACTGGATATGGTGTTGCTGATGTCGGTCAACCCGGGCTTCGGCGGACAAAGCTTTATCCCGAATACGCTGGTGAAAATCCGCAAAGTGCGCGAGATGTTGGACGAGTACGAACGGCAAAGCGGCCGCCATATCGCATTGGAAGTCGATGGCGGCGTGAAGACAGACAATATTGCAGAAATTGCGGCGGCAGGTGCGGATACGTTTGTGGCCGGTTCGGCGATTTTTGGCAAACCGGATTACAAAGCCGTTATCGATGAAATGCGTCAACAGTTGGCGCAAGTCGGATAACTAAGCCGGGATATTCTTAGTTTCCAAACTTTAAATAATCAATGTTTAATATTAAAGGCCGTCTGAAATGATTTTCAGACGGCCTTTTGTTTTAGCCTAAACCCTTACAGCGGCCATTTCAATGCAGGATTGCTTTCAATGACTGCTTTGAATTGGTTTTGAATACGCTCAATCGCTTCTTGCGTATCCGCTTCAAAACGCAATACCAAAATCGGCGTGGTATTGGAAGCACGCATCAGGCCGAAGCCGTCGGGGAATTCAACGCGCAAGCCGTCGATGGTGATGATTTCGGTCGCACCTTCAAACTTGGCATTGGCAGCCAGCTCTTCAATCACTTTGTGGCCGTTGCTGCCTTCGGGCAGGTCGATGTTGAGTTCAGGAGTGGAAATGCTTTGCGGCAGCTTGTTCAATACTTCGGACGGATTGTCGAAGGCAGACAGGATTTCTAAGAGGCGTGCGCCGGCATACATACCGTCGTCGAAGCCGAACCAGCGTTCTTTAAAGAAGATGTGTCCGCTCATTTCGCCGGCAACCAGTGCGCCGGTTTTTTTCATGGTGGATTTGATGAAGCTGTGGCCGGTTTTTTCCATCACAGGATCGCCGCCGTGTTCTTTAATCCAAGGTGCGAGCAGGCGGGTGGATTTGACGTCGAAAATCACTTTGGCTTTAGGATTGCGGCTCAACACGTCTTGCGCGAAAAGCATCAGTTGGCGGTCTGGATAGATGATGTTGCCGTCTTTGGTGACCACGCCCAAGCGGTCGGCATCGCCGTCAAATGCCAAGCCGATTTCAGCATTGCCGTTTTTGAGCTCGACGATGAGGTCTTGCAGGTTTTTCGGTTTGGACGGATCAGGGTGGTGATTAGGGAAATTGCCGTCCACTTCGCAGAAAAGTTCGGTCACTTCGTTGCCCAAACCTTTGTAGAGTTTGCCTGCAAATGCGCCGCCGACACCGTTGCCCGCGTCAATCACGATTTTCATCGGGCGTTTGATTTTGATGTGGCCGACGATGTTGTTGTGGTATTCGCCGGAGATGTCTTTTTCGGTTACGCTGCCTTGTTTGTCGGCGGCAACAAAACCGTCTTTCTCAACAATAGCTAAAAGTTCTTGAATGGCTTCGCCTGCGAGCGTGTCGCCGCCGAGCATCATTTTGAAACCGTTGTAATCGGGCGGATTGTGGCTGCCGGTAATCATCACGCCGCTGCCGCCGCATTCGTTGATGGCTGCGAAGTAAAGCATAGGAGTGGCAACCATGCCGACGTTGAGGACATCGATGCCGCTGTCTGTAAAACCGCGTTGAATTTGTGCCATCAGGCCGGGGCCGCTCAAACGGCCATCGCGGCCGAGTGCGATGCGGGTAATGCCTTTTTCGGAGGCTTTGGTGGCAATGGCTTTGCCGATTAAGTAGGCAGCTTCGTCAGTCAGAGTTTTACCGACGATGCCCCGGATGTCGTAGGCTTTGAAAATGTCGCGGGCGATATTTGCCATGTGGATTTCCTTTGAATTTAAGGGAAAATAATAGGCGTTATTCTAACACGGCTAAAAGGCCGTCTGAAGAATTCAGACGGCCTTTTGTCGTTACATCAAAGAACAGTGTTGCTTGGACGAATCAATTGTTGAAAGTGTTGCACTGGTTGATGTCGCCGCTTTCCAAACCGCGCTTGAGCCAAGTCATGCGTTCTTCGGACGAGCCATGAGTAAAGCTGTCGGGAACGACATAGCCCTGAGCCTGTTTCTGCAAGCGGTCATCACCGACGGATTCGGCAGCAAGCATGGCTTTTTGAATGTCTTCGGCTTTGAAGATGTTGTTGTTGACGGCGTAGTGTCCCCAAATACCGGCGAAACAGTCGGCCTGCAATTCGAGTTTGACGGAAAGGGCATTGGCCTCTTTCTTGCCGACTTGCTGTTGCATTTTGTGGACTTTAGGCAGAATGCCGAGCAGGTTTTGAACGTGATGGCCGACTTCATGGGCAATAACGTAGGCAAACGCAGCATCGCTGGCAGATTTGAGTTTGGTGCGCATGTCTTCGTAGAAACTCAAATCCAAATAAACTTTTTGGTCGCCCGGGCAGTAAAACGGACCCATGGCAGATTGGCCCGTACCGCAGGCGGTGGACGTGCCGCCTTCATACAACACCATGGTTGCCGGTGTATAGCGTTGGCCGTGTTGTTGGAAATATTTGCTCCATGCTTTTTCCGTATCGGCAAGGACGACGCGGGACAGTTCGTTCAACTCGGCTTCTTGTTGGCTGTCGAGTCGGGAAGCTTGCTGGGTAGGAATGCCCATCGAAGATGAGCCGCCAACCAAACCGCTCAAATCCACGCCGTAATATGCGCCGACCAAAACCACGATAATGCCGAGTATGCCCGGTGTTTTGCCGCCACCGCCGCCACTGCTTCCGCGGCGATCTTCGACGTTTTGGCTTTGTTCACGACCTTTCCAATCCATAATGCGAATCCTGTGTAGTTTTCATGCGGCGGATTATACTATGGAATGTCAAATGTGTTTGATCGAATTGTGAATATTGCTTGAGGCCGTCTGAAAATGCGACATCGGGAAAGTGAAAACGGCAGTATCTTTCAGATGGCCTTGGTGTTTGTTAGAATGAGCCAACCTACTATTGGGAGATGTAAGATGAAAGTCAGCAGTAAAGCTATTGTTAACGGCGAATTTGAAGACAAATACGGCAAGCGCGGCAGCCAGTTCAGCCCGAGCGGTATGCCTTCTTATTCGATTCCTTTTGAGATCAAAGATGCACCTGAAGGAACAAAATCGTTTGCTGTGGTGTTGGAAGACAAAGATGCCATTTCAGCATCGGGTTTCGTATGGACGCATTGGTTGATTTCGGATTTGAAACGCACTTCCGTGGCAGAAAATGAAAGTATTTCTGCAACAGATTTCACACAGGGCGCGAACACTTGGGCGAGCGCGTTGGGTAAATTTGAAATCGAAGAGGCCTCATTTTACGGCGGTATGGCACCACCGAACAACCGTCATCGTTATGAACTGATTGTGTACGCGCTGGATACCGTTTTGGATTTGCCGCGCGGTTTCCGCTTTAATGAGCTGCATTTTGCCATGCAAGGCCATGTTTTGGATTCGGCATGCGTGGTCGGTACTTATGATGTGTGACGGTATGTGTCATTATTGAAAAACAGCCTGTCCGTTTGCAATTCGGACAGGCTGTTTTTATGGGAAATCAAATCGATTAAACCACTTCGGCTTTAGTGATGATGACAGGTTCGCTCGGTACGTCGTCGTGGTAGCCGTGACGTTTGGTAGAAACGCCTTCGATGGCATCGACAACGTCAAAACCGTCAACGACTTTACCGAATACGGCATAGCCCCAGTCTTGGACGACAGTTTTGCCGTACAACTCTTTAGAACGGAAGTTCAGGAAAGCGTTGTCGGCAGTGTTGATGAAGAATTGCGCGCTGGCAGAGTGCGGATCGGAAGTACGCGCCATGGCGATGGTGTATTTTTCGTTAGGTAAACCGTTGGACGCTTCGTTTTGAATCGGATCGCGGGTTTCTTTTTCGTTCATGTTTTCATCCATGCCGCCGCCTTGAATCATAAAGCCTTTGATGACGCGGTGGAAGATTACGCCGTCGTAGAAGCCATCTTTAACGTATTGCTCGAAGTTTTTAGCAGTAACGGGGGCTTTGTCGAAATCGAGTTCGATTTTGATGTCGCCTTTGTTGGTGTGCAGGATAATCATGGGTTTCCTTTCGTTAGAATCCGGTTTTAATCATTCGTTAAATTGTGTCTGAATGACAAACTTCAAGGCCGTCTGAAAAATATTCTTTCAGACGGCCTTGTTGTTTAGGTCGATGGTTTACATCAGTACAGCATAAGCCCACAGAGCAACCAATACCACGCAGAGGATGTTCAGCAATAAGCCGACATTCATCATTTCGCGTTGTTTGATTAAGCCTGTACCGAACACAATCGCGTTAGGCGGTGTGGCAACCGGCAACATGAAGGCACAAGATGCGCCGACACCGATGACGAATACCAAGACTTGTTCCGGCAGACCCATTTGCGCGGCAATGCTGGCGAAAATAGGCACAAGCAGGGCGGCGGAAGCCGTGTTACTGGTGAACTCGGTAAGGAAGATGATGAAAGTGGCAACCACGAAAATCACCAGCAATGCAGGAGAGTGGGAGAACGTGGAAGCAACTTGCTGACCCAATGCTTCAGATGCGCCGGAAGATTGCAGCAACGCGCTCAAGCTGATACCGCCACCGAAGAGCATCAATACACCCCAGTCGGTATTGCGGGCAACTTCTTTCCATTGCGCCACGCCGAATACGACGACGGCAACGGCGGCAATCAGGGCAATAACGGTATCAGGGTTGGAAATACCGAATGCGGCTTTGATTTTGGAGCTGAATACCCAAGCGATGGCTGCGGCCAAGAAAATCAACAGCGCGATAACGCGGTGCAAAGTCCAAGGGATAGATTCAGCTTTAACTTCCACGCGCTCATTCAAATTAGGTTTGAGGATGACGTACATGGAGAACAGCATCAGCGGCAGAATCAACAGCATCATCGGCAGGCCGAGTTTCATCCAGCCGACGAAGTCCAAGTTCAGCGCTTTGGCGGCAATCATGTTCGGCGGAGAACCGACCACGGTACCCAAGCCGCCGATACTGGCGCAGTAGGCGATACCGAGCAGGACGAAAACATAGGTTTTGCGTTCTTTTTCTTGGTCGAGGTGGCTCATCATACCCATTGCCAAAGGCAGCATCATCGCGGCAGTCGCAGTGTTACTGATCCACATAGACAGGAAGGCGGTAACGGCAAACAGCATCAACACGGCAACTTTCATATTGCCGCGGGACAGGCGCAACAGGCTGACGGCGATTTTACGGTCGAGACGCTGCATGTGCAGGGCGGTTGCAAGCGCGAAGCCGCCGAAGAAGATGTAAATCGTCGGGTCGGAGAAACCGGCCATCGCTTTTTTGATGTCCATATCCGGGAAGCCGAGTACAACGGCAAGGATAGGGATCATCAACGCGGTAACGGTAATGTGTACGGCTTCGGTAAACCAAAGTGCCGCAACAAAAATCAACAGCGCGATACCTTTGTTGGCATCGGGGCTGTAGGGAAGGATGTAATAAATGCCGAAGCAGACAACAGCAGAGATAATGGTCGTCAGCAGTCCTTTAAAGTCGGTAATCGGCTTCTGCGCACTGAGAAGCTCGACGTTCTCAGGATGCTGAGTCTTATCCTTGGCGTTTAAGTCCATGATGTATTCCTCTGAAACATGATTGGTTTTTCTTTTCAGCCGAACGTTCAGACGGCCTAATAGGCGACAGTATATTTGTAATTTGATGTAGTGTAAACAAATTGTAAATTATTTTTTAAAAATGAAATGAAAACCGGATAAGCAGCAAGAAAACTGCTTATCCGGCGGAATGAAGACCCATCGTGGGTTAATAAGCATCAGGACAAATCGGTAAAACTGCCAAAATTACGGCCGGGTCAGTAATACCATCCTGATTTATATGGATTTAAACGTTTTGCGTCAGATTGTCTTGTTCCTTAAACAACAAACCGCAAACGGCAAAACCTGTCGCAGCTAAGAGCGCGCCTGCAATGCCGATATTGGAAAGGCCGAACCAGACGGTTACATAATGCCCCAAAAGCGCACCGCCGCCGATACCGACATTGTACAAACCTGAATAAATCGAGTTGGCCACATCTGTTGCATCCGAGGCAAATGCCAAGACTTTCGACACCATGCCCAAGCTGACGATGACGATGGCCACGCCCCAAATAAACACCAGCGCATACACCGCATAAGGGAAAGAGGCAAACGGCAGAAGCAGAAGGGCGGAGAGTAGGATGACCGCCACTGCGCCGAGCATAAACAGGCGTTGCGATTTGGCAAACCATTTACCAAACAAGTAAGAAGCGGCAAAGCCTGCCAAACCGTACAGGCTCAAAACGATGGTAACTTGTTCTGCCTTAAATCCGCCAACTTGCAACACAAAAGGCTCGATATAGCTGTATGCCGTGAAGTGTGCCGTAATAATCAACACCGTCATGGCATAAAGCAACATCAGGTTGCGGCGTTTGAACAGACTCGGCAGGCTGCTTAAAGAGCCGGTATTTTGGCTAGGTAAAGCAGGCAGGTTTTTAGCCAACACCAGCATTACGCCGGCAGCACAGACGCCGATCAGCAGGAAGCTGAGCTGCCAGCCGAAGTATTGCCCGACCACGCGCCCCAGCGGAATACCCAACACCATCGCCAAAACCGTACCCGTACTGAGCAGGCCCAAAGCCTGATTGGTTTTGCCGGTGGGTGCAAGCCGTACCGCCAAAGAAGCCGTAATCGACCAAAAGACAGCGTGTGTCAGCGCAATACCAATACGGCTGATCAAGAGGATGTTGAAGTTCCAAGAAAAGAACGACAGCGCGTGGAATACGACGAATAATGCAAACAACGCCAGCAATAATTTGCGCCGTTCGATGTTTTTCGTCATCAGCATTAGCGGCAGAGACAGCAACGCCACAATCCACGCATACACCGTGATCATCATGCCTACTTCCGTTGCCTGCATTTTGAAGCTTTGGCCAATATCGCTCAAAAGCGCAATCGGAATGTATTCGGTGGTATTGAAAATAAACGCCCCCACCGCCAGAGCGCATACGCTAACCCATTGTTTGAATGTTGAAGTCATTATTATGTCCGTTTGATGAAGCAAAAGGCGTTATTGTACACCTATCTGCATTTTTCAGACGGCCTTAATGAAGAATTTGCAAGCTGTTTGTGTAAGGAGTAAAGTATTTGGCAACCATATTTGATTTGTGTGAATGAAAGGAAATACAAATGCAAACTGTTACCCTCAACATCGATGGCATGACCTGTGGCGGCTGCGTGAAAAGCGTAACCCGTCTTTTGGAAGGCGTAGAAGGCGTGGAAAAAGCAGAAGTCAGCTTGGAAAACAAAAATGCAGTGATTACTTTTGATGAAAGCAAGACAGATACCGATGCGCTGATTGATGCCGTAGAAGATGGCGGCTACGATGTGGCTTTGTAACCGATAAGCGTATTTTGAAAAGGCCGTCTGAAACGCTTCAGACGGCCTCTGTCTCTTGATAACTTACTTTTTGCCATTATTTGGATTACACCGCCACACGGGTAAACAAAAGTTTTCGCGCATATCTGAAGCAAAGCGGCGGCAAGTGGCTGCCGTATTACGACGAGGCCTGTACCAAACCGTTAGCGGCCGACTAAGGCTACCTGAAACTTTTCAGGTAGCCTGTTTCTATTCTGCCCAAGCCGCCTAACGCTCCTCCAGCCCGGCCAAAATCGCACAATCCGGGCAGTCGTCTCCCGCGCAGGCATCGTGCCAACGTTGCAGCTCGGCCACCATGCCCTGCAAGCGTTCGATTTTGGCTTCCAGCTCGGCGATGTGCCGCGCGGTGAGCGTTTTCACTTCGCGGCTGGTACGCTGCGGGTTGTGTTGCAGGCTCAAAAGCTGCCCGATCTGCGGCAGCGAAAAGCCCACTTCCCGCGCATGGCGGATAAAGCGCAGCCGGACAAGGTCGGCCTGTCCGTAGCGGCGGTAGCCCGCTTCGCTGCGCGCGGCCGGAGCGATTAGGCCGTGCTTTTCGTAGTCGCGGATTTGTTTGGCGGAAAGGCCGCTCTCGGCCGCAGCCTGGCTGATGTTCATCATGATGCTTGACCTTTACTTCGGGTAAAGCTTTATAGTGGCGGCACTTAGCGGGAAAGCAAGAGCAGACCCATCATTTCAGGTTACCTGAAAGCTTTGGCTGCAACGGGCTTTAAAACCTCAGCCTCATTCCAACAGAAAGGAAACCCTATGCAAACCATCACATTAAACATCGAAGGCATGACTTGCGGCGGCTGCGTGAAAAGCGTTACCAGCATCCTCGAAGGCGTAAACGGCGTGGACAAGGCCGAAGTGAGCCTGGAAAACAAGAATGCCGTCGTGGAATTCGACCCCGCCCAAACCAACCCCGCCGCGCTGATAGAAGCGGTGGAAGACGGCGGCTTTGATGCGGCTTTGTAAATCGAATCGCAACAAATCGACTGCAACACCCCAAAGGCTACCTGAAAACCCTGCTCCGCTTTTTTCAGGTAGCCCAATCACATTCAGAAGGAAGAAACCATGCAACAAAAAGTCCGTTTCCAAATCGAAGGCATGACCTGTCAGGCCTGCGCTTCTCGTATTGAAAAAGTGTTGAACAAAAAAGATTTTGTCGAATCGGCAGGGGTAAACTTTGCCAGCGAGGAGGCGCAGGTTACGTTTGACGACAGCAAAACTTCCGCTGCCGACATCGCCAAAATCATTGAGAAAACCGGTTACGGCGCAAAGGAAAAAACGGAAGATACATTGCCGCAACCTGAAGCAGAACACCATATCGGCTGGAGGCTGTGGCTTTTGCTGGCCATTAATATTCCGTTTTTAATCGGCATGGTAGGCATGATGATCGGGCGGCACGATTGGATGATTCCGCCTGTATGGCAATTTGTACTGGCAAGCATAGTGCAACTTTGGCTGGCCATCCCGTTTTACAAAAGCGCGTGGGCGAGCATTAAGGGCGGACTGGCGAATATGGACGTGTTGGTTACCATCGGTACGGTGTCGATTTACCTGTATTCCGTCTATATGCTGTTTTTCAGCCCGCACGCGGCGCACGGCATGGCACACGTGTATTTTGAAGTAGGCGTGATGGTGATTGGTTTTGTGTCGCTGGGCAAATTTTTGGAACACCGCACCAAAAAATCCAGCCTGAACAGCTTGGGCTTGCTGCTCAAACTCACGCCGACCCAAGTCAACGTGCAACGCGATGGCGAATGGAAACAACTGCCCATCGACCAAGTGCAAATCGGCGACCTTATCCGCGCCAACCACGGCGAACGCATTGCCGCCGACGGCATCATCGAGAGCGGCAGCGGTTGGGCGGATGAGAGCCATCTTACCGGCGAATCCAACCCCGAAGAGAAAAAAGCGGGCGGCAAAGTGTTGGCGGGTGCGTTGATGACCGAAGGCAGCGTGGTGTACCACGCCACACAACTCGGCAGCCAAACCCTGCTTGGCGACATGATGAACGCGCTGTCCGAAGCGCAGGGCAGTAAAGCGCCGATTGCGCGCGTGGCCGATAAAGCAGCGGCGGTATTCGTGCCAACTGTCGTGGGCATTGCGCTTCTGACTTTTATCGCCACTTGGCTGGTTAAGGGCGATTGGACGATTGCGCTGATGCACGCCGTTGCCGTTTTGGTAATTGCTTGTCCGTGCGCGCTCGGTCTGGCGACCCCTGCCGCGATTATGGTCGGCATGGGCAAAGCAGTGAAACACGGCATTTGGTTTAAAGACGCAGCGGCAATGGAGGAAGCCGCCCACGTCGATGCCGTCGTGTTGGACAAAACCGGCACGCTGACCGAAGGCAGACCGCAGGTTGCCGCCGTTTATTGCGTTCCCGACAGCGGCTTTGACGAAGACGCTTTGTACCGCATCGCTGCCGCCGTCGAACAAAACGCCGCCCACCCGCTCGCGCGCGCCATCGTTTCCGCCACCCAAGCGCGTGGTTTGGAAATCCCCACTGCACAAAACGCGCAAACCGTTGTCGGCGCAGGCATTACCGCCGAAGTCGAAGGAGTGGGTTTGGTGAAAGCGGGCAAAGCCGAATTTGCCGAACTGACCTTGCCGAAGTTTTCAGACGGCGTTTGGGATATTGCAAGCATTGTTGCAGTCTCAGTCGATAACAAACCTATCGGCGCATTCGCACTTGCCGACGCGTTGAAAGCCGATACCGCCGAAGCCATAGGCCGTCTGAAAAAACACAATATCGATGTCTATATTATGAGCGGCGACAACCAAGGCACGGTCGAATACGTCGCCAAACAACTGGGTATCGCACACGCCTTTGGCAACATGAGTCCGCGCGATAAAGCTGCCGAAGTGCAGAAACTCAAAGCTGCCGGCAAAACCGTGGCCATGGTCGGCGACGGCATCAACGACGCTCCCGCACTCGCCGCCGCCAACGTCAGCTTCGCCATGAAAGGCGGTGCGGACGTTGCCGAACACACCGCATCCGCTACGCTGATGCAGCATTCGGTTAATCAGCTCGCCGATGCCCTGCTGGTGTCGCAGGCAACTTTGAAAAACATTAAGCAAAACCTGTTTTTCGCCTTCTTCTACAATATTTTGGGCATTCCGCTTGCCGCACTCGGCTTTTTAAACCCCGTCATCGCAGGCGCGGCAATGGCGGCAAGCTCGGTTTCGGTATTGGGTAATGCCTTGCGCCTGAAACGGGTGAATATTGAGTGATAATATAAAGGCCGTCTGAAGACTGTTTTTTCAGACGGCCTGTCATCAAGTATTTTTGGAGAAATAATCAGATGAAAACACTTCGTTTATTGTTTGGTTTAGCATTGGTTGCCACTGCATTTAGCGTGCAGGCTGAGGATTACAGCGAGAAGCAGCACGATAAGCTGATACGGGAATGCAATCGGAACAATCTGGAGAGTTGCGTCACTGCGGCCATTTGGATGCGCGATTATCTTGAAGCGCCTGCTCATGCGTATCCGTTTCTGAAAAAAGCCTGTGATGGCGGCAATATGCGCGGCTGCAATGTTTTGGGTAATCTGTATCTCAATCCGTCCAGCGGTTTGGGCATGGATTATGCCGCAGCGGTCAAGCTCTACGAACGGGCCTGTAAAGGCGGTTATGAAAATGCCTGTACCAATCTTGAAGAAACTAAAGCAGAGATGGCGCAAGGCAATACACCAGACCGCGACAGTCGTTTAAATCAATTAAGCCAATCTTGTGCTTTAGAAAACGAATCCGCTTGCCAGGCATTAATGCTGGAAATGCAACGTTGAGCGTCACGCTGAGGCCGTCTGAAACATTGTTTTTTTCAGACGGCCTTTAATCATATTTTCTGATTTTGAGATCCAAGCGGGAGTATGTCGTATGGACATGATGTTGTTTACCAATATTGTATTGATTGTTTTATGTATTTTTACCATGTTGCTGGTGTGGTCGCGCAACTGGAAACGCAAGCAGGCGTATTTTGAGAAAATCAAAAGCAATCCGGAAAACCTCAAATGGGTTGGGCAAAATCTGACCGGTCAGGAATGGAAGGATTTGAAAGTCGTAAGCGACCGTTTTGGTCTGCCCATGTTGCAGGCCAAGCAATTAATTGATTTTTATAAAAAAAGTCAGCTCTAATTGATGATTTAACGATAGAACTTGACTGAAGTTAAGGCCGTCTGAAATAGCACTCTTATAATAATATAAGTGATATTTCAGACGGCCTTGCTGTTGATTCAAATAAAGGGAGGAGAACAAAAATGACCGTTTACTTAATCGGCGACTCCGTTCGGCTTGCTTCGGAGCCTTACACGCGCGCCGCTTTGCCTGAGGTGGATATTGTTTCTCCATCGGAAAACTGCCGTTCGTCGCATGATGTGTTAGAGCATATCAGGCAATGGACAGAGGGCGCGACTGTGGGAGACATTATCCACATCAATTGCGGTTTGCACGACATCCGCCATAATCAAGGCTGTAATGAGCCGGTGGCCGATATAAAAACCTATCGCAGCAACCTGATTCAAATTTTCGATTATCTGAAACAGACAGGGGCAAAAATTATTTGGGCGAGCAGTACGCCGTTTTTGGAAAGCGTACACAATATCGTCAAACCCTCGCGCCGCTATCTGGCCGACTTGAAGGCCTATAACCGTGTGGCGGAGGATTTGGCAAGGCAATATGGTTTTACCGTCAATGATTTATACAGTCTGATGTTTGAGCAGGATTTGACCGATGTGATGCTGTGCGATGGACTTCATTTCAATGAGTTCGGCAGCAAGATGATAGGCGAGGCAGTAGCCGAAGCGATATTGAAACAGTTGTGCTAACTTGACGTAATCCATTTTTATTATGTTTTTAATATTGAGACAGACTTTAAGTTGCAACCCAATATCTATTGGGGTATAGTGATTACTCTTATCAACATGAAACTAAGAAGGAATAAATGATGACTGGCAAATTAGATCAAATCAGCGGTGAAGTAAAAGAGAAAGCCGGCGAAGTTCTTGACGATTCCAAACTCAAAGCTGAAGGCGTAGTTCAACAAGGCGTCGGTAAGACAAAAGAAGTTGCTGCGGATGCTAAAGAAAAAGCAGAAAACTTTGCAGGTGAAGCTAAAGAAAAAGCAGCTCATTTAGCCGGTGAAGCCAAAGAGAAAGTAGCACACTTGGCTGAAGAAGCCAAAGAAAAAGCTGAAGGCTTGATTAATGATATTAAAAGCAAATTTTAATATTTAAAGAATAAAAGGCCGTCTGAAAGATTTTTCAGACGGCCTTTGTTTATGGTTTTAAAGTTTAGGCAAACTGTTTGCCAAATTCGATAAACTCGTCTTTTTTGGCTTTGGCTTTGCCGGAGTCGATGGCTTCTTGCGCGGCTTTGACACCGTCCGCCAGCGATGCGACCACATTTCCTGCGTAGAGCGCGGCGGCTGCATTGAGGACGACGATGTCGCGTGCGGAACCGGCTTTGCCATCCAGCACTTCGTTCATTTTTTGCAGGGATTCTTGCGCGTTTTCGACTTTGATTTCGTCCAAATTGCGGCGGATTTCCATGCCGAAATCGGCCGGGCTGATGTCGTATTCGGTAATTTTTCCGTCTTTCAGTTCGGCAACGCGGGTTTTGCCGGTCAGCGTGATTTCATCCAAACCGCCTTCGCCGCACACGACCAAAACATGTTTGGAACCAAGCTGTTGCAATACGCGGGAAAGAATGCCGCACAAGTCGATGTGGAACACGCCCAACAGTTGGTTTGCCGCGCCGGCAGGATTGGTCAGCGGGCCTAAGATATTGAAGATGCTGCGGAAGCCGAGCGAACGGCGGACAGGGGCAACATAGCGCATGGCGCTGTGATGGTTGGGCGCGAACATAAAGCCGATGCCGGTTTGCTGAATGCTTTGGGCAACCTGTTCGGGGTTGAGGTTGAGGTTGGCGCCCATTTGTTCCATGACATCGGCAGCGCCGCTGGATGAAGAAACGGAGCGGCCGCCGTGTTTGGCGACTTTCGCGCCTGCCGCAGCCGCGACAAACATGGAAGTTGTGGAAATATTGAAGGTTTTGGCACCGTCGCCGCCTGTGCCGACAATATCGACCAAGTCATCGGCGTTTTCTAGCGGCACTTTGGTGGCAAATTCGCGCATCACGCTGGCTGCAGCGGTAATCTCGGAAACGGTTTCAACTTTAATCCGCAGGCCGGTCAGAATGGCGGCGATTTGCTCGGGCGGAACTTGGCCGCTCATGATTTGGCGCATGATGTCGGTCATTTCATCGTAGAAAAGTTCGTTGTTGCTGATGAGGCGTTCAATCGCTTGTTGAGGGGTAATCATGATTTTTCCTTTGTTCGTGTCCGATGTGATTCAGGCTGTCTGAAAATGCGGTTTGAACACTGTCAAACACCTTTCAGACGGCCTTTCATTAAGATTTTTGCGGACGATAGTCTTTGAATTCTTCCAAGAAGTTTTTCAGCATATCGTGGCCGTGTTCGGTCAGCAGGGCTTCGGGGTGGAACTGTACGCCTTCGACGGCATATTCTTTGTGGCGTACGCCCATGATTTCACCATCTTCCGTCCATGCGGTAATTTCGAGGCAGTCGGGCAGGGTGGCGCGGTCGATGGCAAGGCTGTGGTAGCGCGTGCAGTTGACCGGATTGGGCAGGTTTTTAAACATGCCTGTACCGTGATGGAAAACGGGGGAGACTTTGCCGTGCATCATCGTTTGCGCGCGTACGACATTGCCGCCGAACGCTTCGCCCATGGTTTGATGGCCGAGACACACGCCCATGACGGGCAGCCTGCCGGCAAAGTGCTGCATGGCCGCAACAGAAATGCCTGCTTCTTTCGGGGAGCAAGGGCCAGGGCCGATGACCAGATATTGCGGTTTCAGGGCTTCGATTTCTTCGATGGTGATTTCATCGTTGCAACGTACCAAAACTTCCTGCCCCAATTCGGCAAAGTATTGGACGATGTTGTAGGTGAAGCTGTCGTAGTTATCGATAAATAAAAGCATTTTGAATCTAACTTACTGTAAATTAAAGAATCTTTGTTATTGCCGCCTGAATCATACCCGATTTAATACCCGCTTTTGATTTTCTGTTACGAAATTGGGCGCGTTTTAATCCAGTTTTCAACTTCATCGGAACGCCAACGTGAGGCCGTCCCAATCTTGTACGGGCGCGGAAATTCGTCAGCCTTAATCATTGCATATATCTTGGTTTTGCCGCAACCTGTTTTCTCCATCACTTCTTTAATTTTGAGAAATTTCATTTTCCCCCTGCCTTTCTCTTAAAGAGACGCTTAAATAAAGAAGCCCCACACGGCATGGTCAGCCTTGCTACAATTTCGCCCTCATAAACTGCAGCAGCTTGCGCTCTAATTTTCCGCTTTGCTTCTTCGGCGGTATCAGCAAACACAGATGCCGCCCATTCTTTGCCGCCGAACTTATACTTAAAGATAAATTCTTTCATTTTCCCCCTACCTTTAAAAACTTCGTCAAATCAGGCTTAAAGTAGCCTTCCGCTTTGGCGATTTTGCCGTTTTCGTCAAATACCGGCGCGCCATCCTTGAACTTGCTCCAGTTGGACTTATTCACTTCGTCCAACGCGCCGACCATATCAAAGCCCATCATGTAACCTACGCCGATTGCGGTTACAATTTGGTCGCAAAGGGAATCAAGAAGCTCAATTTGCCAGTTTTCAGGCAATTCCATAACTTTGCCGTCAATAATGCCTGCATCATTTCTGAAACTTCCTCGAAATGACAGCCTATTTGAGTAGCTTTATCTTTTTCTGTCGGTTCTGGCTTAGCCGCCTTAAACCATTCGATGATTTCTTTAATATCCATTTTCAATAGCCCTAAATAAATGTAAACCAAAAGTGGGGTTTCGTCAGTGAGAGATCGGCAGAAATTTTGAAAATATATTCAGTCATTTTTAATCCCTGCCGTTAACGTATTCTTTAATAATTCTTGTGGCTTCGATTAATTTTTCTTCGCCAAGTTTTAATTCATAAATTAATGATTCAAAATTGCTAATTGCATCGCTTACCATACTTTGTATTTCTTTTATGTAGAACGGATAGTCATCAGCTTCTTTTAAAGCGTCATCACATAATTCATCAATATTTTTTAATGATTCCTTTACGTCTTTTAAATAACTCATTTTTACTCCTTAATTTAGAACGGTATGTCGTTGTCGATGTCTCCACTTGGCGCGGCGGGTGTTGCCGGTGCTTGTCGGCGCGGGTGTTTAGGCGGTGTGTGTTGGTCGGATTGCTGTCCGCTGTCATTACGACCGCCCAGCATCTTCATTTCGTTTGCGATGATGTCGTAAGCCGTGCGCTCCACGCCGTTCTTGTCGGTGTACTTACGGCTTTGGATTTTGCCCTCTAAATACACTTGGCTGCCTTTTGTCAGGTATTGCCCGGCAATCTCTGCCAGTTTGCGGTACATGGTTACGTTATGCCATTCTGTCGCCTCTTGGCGTTGTCCGTTTTTGTCTGTGTACTTTTCGCTAGTGGCTACGGAAAAGTTACAGACAGCTTCGCCATTCGCCATGAAGCGCGTTTCAGGATCACGGCCAAGACGACCGATGAGGATTACTTTGTTCAGCATTCTTATTCCTTTCTTTAAAATTGAAATGTCATTCTGTTGTACGCTTTGCGCGTTGCGATAACGTCTTTCTTGCAATACTCTGCAACTTCTTCGATTCGCCCGGCTTGCACATAATCCCAAACTTGCGAGCCGTCTATGCCGTCTTTAGGGCTTGGGATACCTAATATTTCGCATAACTCTGCCAGCTTGATACGGTTTCCACGTCCAGCCCAAATCTGCATGGTGTCTGCGAAATTCTCGCTGTATTGCGAGTAATGCAAGTTGATAGCAGGCTTGATACGATTAACGATAAATCGGTGGAGCAGGAAGCGAATGTCAAACTCAACGTTATGCCCAATAAATCGGATATTCTGGCGCGGAACATCGGTTTTAATTCGGTTAATGAATTGGTTAAACTTGACTAAAATTTCCGCTTCGTTCTCGCCTGTAATGGCTTCAGGTTCGCCATCATCTACAGCCAAGCCGATAACGCAAACTTCGCCGTAACCGCCATTTAACGCTGTTCTGCGGTACTTATCCTCTGCCACTTCATGGGACTTGGAAGAAGCCATAACAGCCTCCCAACGCCCAATCATTGAAGCCTTAGACGTAAACTTGATTTCGTCTTTATCTGTGATTCCCAAATCAGCGGCGGCTTTTTCTTTCGTCAAGTCGCTAGGCGCTTTGAAATTCAGGGCAACATCGTGAAGAATTGCATCAAATGCGCCCTGTTTCTGATTCGGGATAGTCTCAATGTCAATAAAAACATTCAACATATCAAACCCTTATTCTTCCTTGAAATCCGCTTTACGGTTCTCGTAAATATCCTTAGCTTTGGCTCGCTGTTTGCCGTCTGTGTGCTTCCAAGCGTCTGCGAAGATTTGTTTCAATTCCTCTTCTGTCTGCGCTTCGGCTACTGCTTTTTCATACGCGGCAAGGTCAAACGGCGGATTCTTTTCAGCTTCCGGCAAATCTTCGCCTGCGTAGATGTACAAGCCAAGCCCAAACATTCCCAAACATTTCACAAGACAGCGCATCTTGTTTTTGTTGATGTCAAAACTGTTTGGGTTTTGAATGGCCTTGTTGCGATGGTCGATGACTGGAAGCCACATGTAACGGCTAATGGCTTGGTCGTCTTTTTTTACTGTTACCGTTACGCCTACCTCTGCCGTGCCGTCTGAAAAGAACTTTTCAGGGTGCATTTCAAAACTGCTTTCGGGGTAGTGCTCCATCAGCGTTTGCCATGCCCATGCCCATGAGAGATAGCTCAGTCCGTTCTTTTTCTCTACCTTGTCATTCACATTGACTGCTGACAGGGTTTTCCATACTTCTTGAGGGAAACTCATTTTCTTTATTCCTTTCGTTTTCTTCTTGTTGCTCAAGCTCTTGCATTACCTGGCAATAAAACATCAATTCCTGACACATATTCAGCTTTCCAGCAACTTGTTGAAATACTTTTCAGCCGCTTCTTTCGTCTTAAAAGTCTTTTTATTGACTTTCTTGCGTCCTGCGTTCTTTTTGAGAATTAGCGCGTGAGTGTTTCGGGCGAATGTCTCAACGTCTTGCCAAACGTGCCAAACACCGTTTTCGTTCCTCATTCGTGCGCCACAATGTTTGCTGATATGGCTATGACCTTTAGGCTTGGCTACATAACAGGATGTCAGAATGTGTTGCATGGCTTAATCTCCGCGTCTCCCATGACCTTTACTTCGTCCGGCATGGTTTCGTATGTTTGTTCAATTTGAGCCTCTTGGCTGATGGTTTCAGGCTCTACTGGCTTCTCAGCTTTGCCGGAAAAGCTACAAGCCGCGATAGTGATGGCTGATACGGCTAAAACTGTTCTGATTGCGTATTTCATACTGTCCTCCTAGTCGTTCCAAGTTCTGAGGTTGTACTCATATTCCGCCTGAGCTTCGGCAATTTCTTGCTTGCATTGCTTGATGGCCTCTCGTTCAAGGGCTTCGTTCACGCCCCCTAAGATATTTCCGCTCAAGATTTCCAGTAAGTCGGCCGCTGACCACTCTCTCAGGTAGTCATCGACAATCTGCTCAACTCGTTCGTCGTCATAGTCCATGTCGTCATCAAGCATTGCGTCATACTGGCTTTGTAATGCGCCTAAAGTAATCATTTGGTTTTCCTTTTGTTGCAGTTTGCTTATTTAAACAGCCGATTCCAGCCGCTTAAATAAGCCCCCTGTTACAGGGGCTTTGTTACATTTAGCCGTAGCCGTAGCCGTAGCCGTAGCCGTAGCCGTTGCCGTAGCCGTAGCCGTCGCCGTTGCCGTAGCCGTCGCCGTTGCCGTGGCCGTGGCCGTAGCCGTTGCCGTAGCCGTAGCCGTAGCCGTTGCCGTAGCCGTAGCCGTCGCCGTTGCCGTGGCCGTAGCCGTTGCCGTCGCCGTAGCCGTTGCCGTCGCCGTTGCCGTCGCCGTAGCCGTCGCCGTAGCCGTCGCCGTTGCCGTCGCCGTAGCCGTCGCCGTTGCCGTCGCCGTAGCCGTAGTTACTTGGCTTATCTAAGTAGCTCATGATTGTTCTACTTCCAGAGCGGTGCGAATTGATTCGGCTGCATTGCCAGTTACCGGAATAATCTCAATCGCTTCAAGCCATACCGAATCAAGCTCACCGCAAATCTTGCTGTCGTCTTGCTTAATGCCGTATCGTGCGACACCTGACAGGCTGATTGATTCTTTAGCCCACCATTTGTACATACGGCGAGCTTTAGTCAAAATCACTTCATTGCCTGCTTTTTGCTTCAACACGCCAAACCAAACGCCGGCAGAATATGTGCGGATAATCACTTCTTTGCCGATTGCGTAGTCATTAATGCCTTTTGCCTCTGTAACTGTTACCGGCGGCAAGGGTTCTTCTTCGGCTTCTTCTGCCTGTTGCTTGCTTTCAATGCCTGCCAGAACATTTGCAAGCATCTCCAACAAATCAGAAGGGCTGTTTAATTCAAATTTTTGTACTTCCATTTTTATATCTCCTTGTTTATCAAGTGTTTAAAAATTTACCGTCATAGGCTCTTATCTTTTCGGCGGCCTTGACCTGTAACCGTTTGTTCGATTTCCCCCATGCTTTACCATGTCTTGCTATCGGCTTGTCGCCTACCTGAAGGGCGGTTACTACGCTTCCTGATTTTTAAAGAACGATGTAAAACTCTTTATTGAAACCGCCTCGCCTGAGGCGGTTTGGGTAAAGTTTCTTACTTAGACTGGTTCGATGAAATTCCATTTGTCGGCTTTCATGGCGATTCGGCAGGCGTCTTGGTAGTTGCCTTCCACTTCTTCAAGCATCGGGCTGCCCACCCACTCTATCCATGTCCGTTTCTTTTTTCCCTTACCTTCTTGCATGATTCGGCCTACTGTGCTTTCTTGCTTGGTGTTCCAGTCGTTAAACTGCATGATGTTTGCTGAATGTTTCATTTTTAGCTCCTAG
>ERZ1674052.35-NODE-35-length-35008-cov-2.941607_pt1 | contig 35008 bp, 27 predicted proteins | sample MGYA00581124_ERZ1674052 | MGnify/ENA primary metagenome ERZ1674052 (study PRJEB41354, sample SAMEA4873301) | human saliva metagenome | biome: human-associated habitat [ENVO:00009003]; feature: mouth environment [ENVO:08000002]; material: saliva material...
CCTTTCTGACCCATATGATCCTCCTCCGTGGTTGGGAGCCGCCGGGGGTATCGTCACGGATACTCCCGAAAGGGGCGCCTCCCGTGTGTGAGAGGGGAGGTGCTCCAGCTCCCGCTGGGGCGGAAGCGACTCTGTGTATGTATGTTGGTTTATGTGTGTTTTAGGGAAATTCCCTGTCCGCTTTCAATTTTATAGGACAAAGTGTCAGTCGTGAAAGCTAAGACACGTCATGTTCTGTAATATTTGCATAAAAAATCCGAATTTAAGGAAGATTCTTATCTTTCCGCGGTTTATAGGGTCTTTCGGGCGCAAAAAACCCACCGCAGCCTCAAGAGAGGATGCGGTGGGTTTTGATCCTATGTGTGGGATGCATGTTGGTTTGCAGGGCTTTAACTGCCTGGTATTGTGTGGTTTTATAAATTCAATCCCACATAAGGTTGGGGTGACTGTAAGCGGGATACCCGCTCAAACCGGTTCGTACCCGATCTTGAAATGTCGAACCGCAACCGTACCGTAGCCGCTGCTAGATCTCTGCAGAACCCGTATTTTCCGCAGAACCCTTACGCTTCTTTGCTCCAGCCCGAGAGGCTGCTCGAGACGCAACGCTAGAACCAGCGGAAGCGCCCGTAGCCTCGGCAGAGCCAGGCTGAGCATCAGCCGGGGACTCAGATTCGGGCTGGGTCTCGGAATCAGCCTGGGACTTCAAACGAACCACCGGAATCATGCCCGTGGCAAGCTTCGCCTGCGCATTACGCTGAGCCTTCAACGCATTCATCTGCTCCTTACGGCTCGGCTCCTGCTGAATCGGCTGACCAGAACCAAACGCCTGACGAATACCCAACGCCCATAGCGGAAACAGCAGAACCGTCAGCGCGCCGCCGGCAACCAGCAGCGACGCCGTGGACTCCTCCAAAAGATCCGAACTGGTCGCAACCTCCGTCACCGCCACAATAATCGGCAGACCCGCAGCCGAATACAACGCCAACTGCGCCTTCTGTGCGCGAGTAGTCAACCCCGAACGGGTATCGAAGAAATGCTCCGCCAAAAGAACCGGAACGCCGCGGCACAGCAGAATACCCACCACCACGGCAAGCAGACCCAAAGGCTTAGCCACCACAGCAGAGACATCAATGCCCATACCGCTAACCACAAAGAACAGCGGAATCATGAACGTAAAACCAACCACCTCAAGGCGGCGAGTTATCATATGCAAAGCCGCCGGAGGGGTCAGGGTACGCAAAATCAGGCCCGCCGCAAAGGCACCGAGCACCGCATCCAAATCAAAGAGGGCAGTGCACATGATCAAGGTCGCCAGCAGGAACATCGCAAGACGCAGAACCGTCTGACCGGTAGTGTTCGCCTCCGCAGCCATAATCTGACGCAGACCCGGCACATGCGCAAACAGGCGGTGCGGAATCAACGCCGTAATCACCGCAACCACCATAAACGCCAGCAGCACCACAAACGCCATACCCGGCGAACGCGACGACAACAACAGCGAAATAGCGAAAATCGGCAGCAGCTCACCCACAGCGCCGTGCACCAGCACCGCATTACCCACCGGCGTACCGGCGGCACCATGAGACTTCAACATCGGCAGCAGCGTACCCAGAGCCGTAGAACTCAGCGCCACACCCACCGCAACATACGTATTCAGCTCACGCGAGAACGACGTAATCACCGCCGCACCCGCCATACCCAAGGCAAAACACACAAACCACGTGGCAATAGCGCTATAACCCTGGCGGCTACGCAGCGAGGACACGTTAATCTCAAAGCCCGCAATCAAAAAGAGCATGCCCAGACCAAGCTCCTTCAGCAGCGGGATGCCGCCCTCACTGCTGGCAAGATTGAACATATTCGGGCCAATGAGCAGACCAAAAATGAGCAGGAAGACCACATCCGGAATCTTCTTACCCGTCACGCGGGAAAGAATCGGGGAAAGCAACGCAACCAACGTAATCCAGAAAATGGACACAAACTGGCCGCTATCGTGGCTCGACCCTTCCGAGAGGGTCGTACCCGAGGCAAGAAGAGCACCAGACGCCCCCAAATCCGTCAAGAAAAGCGGGGAAAAAGTCGAAAACATAAAACCTCAACGTGGTGTGTGCAGGTGGGGCGCGTTTGGGACAGTAAAAGGAGCGAAATCATGCTCCCGCGGGATTGCCCCACCTTTAAGAACGTACCAATGGTACACACCTAACCTCGTGCAACAACACTTGAACAGCACGTATCGAGCGCCTGAACACCGAAAATAACCGCACGAGGAAACCACATGAGAGCAAAACCTCCGCGCCACCACCGGACCAGACACAGCTTCCACCGTTACACTTAACACCTATGCCAGAGCATCCGACACACACCACCGGATGCGGCAGATACCCTGGCAGCGCACATCCCCTGGCACGGGCACACACCCCTGGTAGGGCGCGCAGACTCTCAAACACGGCACTACAAGGAGCGAGGACATGGCAGCAGGGCGCACTCAACCCATCCCCACCGTCAGCAGCGGGGCACGCGCCGCCTCCCTCGGAGGCACCCGACGCGACCTCGGGCTCGACCTTGCCCGCGCCTTCGCCGTGCTCAGCCTGCTCATCCCCTTCGGATACTGGCTGCAACTGATCCCAGTGTCCTGGAAGTTCTGGATCCCTCAGACCCTCGTACCTGCAGAACCGCTCTTCGCCGCAATCCTGGGTGCCGCCGCCTGGCGCTACGCCCGCACCGCAAACTTTCCGCAGCTCTTCGCCGGAACCATCGTGCGATTCCTCGCGCTACTCCTGCTGGGCGTGGCACTCATGCAGGGCATCACCTACCTGCCGCAAGCTGACGTGACCGTACCCGCGCAGGGCTTCTCCTACTCCCTGCCCTTCGACATGCTCGTGCACCTGGCGCTACTCACCCTGCTAACCCTATTCGTCGTGCACCTGCCCCTGTGGGCAATCGCAGTGCTAGCGGTAGTCACCAGCCCCTTCATTACCTGGACCTACACCCTCCTCATGGACGTAGCCGCTCGGGCCGACCAGTGGACCGCTACCCAGCTGCCGTTCCTGGCAAACCACGGCGTCAACCACGCGCAGAGCGCCCAGCTCATCTGGGTCATGTGCCTGGGCATCGTGCTCGTGCGCCTCTACGACAACCTGCAGGCAAAGCTCGCAATCCCCGTAGTACTCGCCGTGCTGGCGCTCGCCGTCTACCGCACCTTCAACCCCTACACCGAGCTCGGCTTCCTCAACAGCCCGCAGGTGCTGCTAACCCTAAACCTCGCGGCAACCCTCTACTTCTGGGCCGAATGCGCGCGCCTGCTCTCCGCACAGGCGGGAATGCTCACCCCCATCGCCCGCCTGGGCCAGATGTCGCTGAGCGCCTCCATTGTGCTGAGCGGAATCATCATCTACGCCGGACCCACCATCAAGGCATTCACCGTCGGCGAGCACTACGTCGCCACCGGAGGCTGGGGAACCGCCGTGTACTGGAGCGCCTTCCTGCTGCTCGGTACCGCAATCGCCCTGGGCTTCTGCACCCTCTGGGCGCGTATGGCGCGCTCCATTGCCGGACGCGGCCCTCTGGAGGCGATTCTCGCCCTCATCTCCGGGCGCGGCTAAACGGAACTGAGCTCGATACGAAAGCGACCCCCTCGCCCGAGTTCCTGCGCGGGGAGAGGGCCGCTTTTATACACTCAAACTGCGCAGCAAAAATACTGCGGGTACGACAAAGCCCCGGTCCAGAGGACCGGGGCTATCTGTCGGGATGACAGGATTTGAACCTGCGACCTCGTCGTCCCGAACGACGCGCGCTACCAAGCTGCGCCACATCCCGATGTTGACCTATCAGCGAATACCGTAGGCAACTCACCTAGGATAACCCAAAAAAATTCAGAACGCAACACAGCGGCACGCCACGGGATATTGGGGCGACTCAGAGGCGCCTAAGCGTCAGCCTCCTGAACCTGATTCAGCTCATCCCAGGAGGCGTACATCGCCGCAAAACGACCACCGGAAGCAATCAGCTGCTGCGGGGAGCCATCCTCCACCACGGAGCCCTCATGAATCACCAGCACACGATCAGCACCCAGAACCGTCGAGAGACGATGCGCAATCACCAGCGCCGTACGCCCCGCCAACACGGTTCGCAGCGCCGCCTGCACCGCACGCTCACTCGGAATGTCCAGCGAAGCCGTCGCCTCATCCAGAATCAGCACTCGCGGATTCGCCAAGAACACGCGAGCAAAGGACACCAGCTGACGCTGACCCGCCGACAGGGTAATACCGCCGCGACCCAGCTGCGACTCGTAGCCCTCACGCAGACGCTCAATGAACGCGTCAGCACCCACCGCCTTCGCGGCAGCCTTCACCTGCTCATCGGATGCCTGCGGGTTACCCATGCGGATATTCTCCAGAATCGACGCGGAGAACAGGAACACCTCCTGGGTCAGCATGAGCACCTCACGGCGCAGCTGCGCATCCGCCAGCTGGCGGACATCCACGCCGTCAATACGCACCTGACCGGCTGAAACATCGTAGAAACGAGCCACCAGCTTAGCAATCGTCGACTTGCCGGCACCCGTAGCACCCACCAGCGCCGCGGTCGTACCCGGCTCAATGCGCAGAGTCGTCTCCTTCAACGCGTGACGATCCGACGTGTACCCAAAGACCGCCGAATCCAGCTCCACCAGAGCACCCTGAACCGTGCCGGACGCGCCCTCAGCAGCACTAGACTCAGAGGCAGGCTCTACAGCCCGCTCATGCGGATGCTCCGGCTCAGCAACCTCCGGCTCCTCACCCAAGAAGGACGAAAGCTTCTCCAGCGCGGACATTGCCGACTGGAACATGTTGTAGAACTCAGAGAGCTGCATGACCGGCTCAAACACACGGTTCGCGTAAATCACCAGCGCCAGCAGGGTACCGATCTGCATGGTGCCGCCCAGCACCGCATAACCACCCAGCACCAGCGCACCGGCAATAAACACATTGCCCAATAACGTTAGGGTGGGCGCATAAACACCGAAAATCTTAACCGAATCCATCACCGCCAGGCGGTAACGCTCCGACGCCTGAGCGTACTCGGAACGCATCTGCGCCTCCGCACCAAACGCCTTCACCGCGCGGATACCCGTAAAAGTCTCCACAAAACGGCTCGTCAAATGCGCAGACTCGGTACGCATCGTACGGAAAACCGGCACCGCAGCCTTCTGGAACCAGCGCGTCAAGAAGTAAATCGGCACGCCCATGACCAGCATGAACAGACCAATACGCCAATCCAGAAGGAAAATAGCGACCGCAGAAATCACCATGGACAGCAAGGTAATCGCCAACTGGCTGATGCCGCTGTCCAAGAAGCTGCGGACCGTATCAATATCGCTGGTCAAACGCGAAATGACCTTGCCCGAGGTATACCGCTCATGGAACGACACGCTCAGCGACTGCGCGTGACGGAACACCCGCTTACGCAGGTACACCACCACACCCAGCGACACACGCACCGTGTACGCCACGTTGACCCACGAAAAAATCGCGGTCACCGCGGTAGCCGCCACAAAAAACGCCAGCAGGGTCAGCAGGGGAGAAACGTCACCCTGCTTGAGCGGCTCAATGGAACTATCCAGGACGCGGGCAATCAGAATCGGCGCAATCGCCGAGGAACCCGAGACCAAAAGCACCGAAATAATCGACAGAGCCAACGCCCCACGGTGCGGGCGCAACATCTGGCGCAGTAGAGCCATCGAGCGTTCACGGGTCTCCGCGCGCTCCTGCGGGCTCATCTGCTCCCGCGGCTCCGCCGGACGATGATGGGCCATTAGCCCTCCTCCATCGTCATGAGCTGGCGGTACTGTTCCGAAGAGTCCATCAGCTCAGCGTGAGTACCCTCGGCGACCACGGCGCCATCAACCATCAGTAGCACACGGTCAGCCAACGCGACGGTGGAGGGGCGGTGCGCCGTCAACAGGGTAGTAGCGCCACCCAGGCCCTCCAGACCCTCACGCAGACCGGTAATAATACGCTCCTCGGTGTTCACATCCAGCGCCGAGAACGGGTCATCCAGCAGCAGCACGGAGGGGCGCTTTGCCAAAGCGCGCGCCAACGACAGACGCTGACGCTGACCGCCCGAAAGGCTCAGACCCTCCTCACCAATGACGGTATCCAGACCCTGCGGAAGCTCCGCCACGAAATCGCAGGCAGCCAGCTGTAGCGCGGTCTGGAGGGTCGCCTCCAGCTCCTCTGCGGCGGGGTAGTCCTCATCCTCGGTGCCGCGCTCATACTGCTCAGCAACGCCCATCAGCACGTTCTCGCGGACCGTGCCGGAGAAGAGTACCGCCTCCTCAAAGACGAACGCGGTCTGGGCGCGCACCTCCTCAATAGACATGTCGGCGGTATCTCGGGTGCCAAAACGCAGGGAACCGGAGGTCGGCTCGTAGAAACGCGGAACCAGCGAGAGCACAGTGGATTTGCCGCTACCGGTTGCGCCCACCAGCGCCAGAATCTCGCCAGGGAAGACCTTGAAGTTTACGTCCTTCAGCACGGAAACCTCGGGTGCCTTCGTCTCAGAAGCAACTTCAGAATTCGCCTCAGTGGTAGCCTCCGCCGGCGCCTTGATAGCGTCGTAGCTGAACTGAACGTGATCGAAAGTGACAGATACTGCGCCACCGCTGGGGTACTGCATAGTTTCCTTCCCGGAGCCGCCCTCGGCAGATACTCCAGCTACTGTTGACGAATCAGAAGCACCCTGCGGATGCTCGGGCCCAGACACAGCCGCGGAGCCACGAACCAGCGGCACCGCCTCAAAGCCGGGCTCGTCCATGACCTCGTTGTGGCGTTCCAACGCCACCTTATAGCTCAAATAGGCAGACATCAGCGCGGTCGAGCGCGTCACGTGGCTGAGCACGGTCGTCTGCACCGCAAAGTAGGCGGTCATCGCACCCAGGCTCAAGGTGCCTGCCGCAACCTGCGAAGCGCCCACAGCCAGCGCCACCGCCGTAGAGACACCCACGATCAGGCCCTGGTACAGGGCAACACGAGCCACCAGCATCGATCTGCTGTACTCGCGCACCTGCAGGGCATCCACCGACTCGGAGTATTCCTGAATCTGCTCGGGGGAGCGACCCAGCGCCTTAATCACGCGGATGCCGCGTACCGACTCCTCAATACGAGTGGAGAGATCGCCCGTCATCTGCTGAATCTCATGTGAAGCGCGGTAGTACTTGCGGGTGAAGTTCACCAGTGACAGCACCAGAATCGGCACGGTCACCACGAACACCAGTGCCAGAGACGGCGAAGAACGCAGCATGAAGAAGCCACCGACCTGGAACATCACCGCAACAGTCAGCATCTGCACGATACCGAAAGACAACCAACGGCGAATCGTCCCCAAATCGCTCATGGAGCGGGTCAGCAACTGACCGGAGGGCCAACGATCCAGCAGGGAAAGCGGGGCACTGAGCAGGCGGTCAAAGAAGTTCATGCGCATGGACAGCTCAATTGTGGAGGTCGGGTCCACAATCAGCCAGCGCCTCCAATACATGAAGGAGGCATGCGCGATACCCAGCAGAAGCACCAGGCCTCCGGCAATCCAGATGGCGCTCTCGGTGGTGCTCTGCGAGAGATGATCCACAATAATCTGCAACATCTGCGGGATGGAAATCTCAAGGGCACCGGCACCGAACGCCACGAGCAGGCCCACGCCCCAGCGCACACGAATCGGACGCGCATACGCGGCGAGGGTGCGTGGGGCACGCTGACCGTGCGCGTAGTCGATCGGGTCGGGGGTCGGTTCGCTCGCCGTCTCCAAGAAGGGATTACGGCGGCGCTTAGCCGTGTGTGCTGTAGAAGCCTCAGACATTAGCGGCGGCCACCTTTCGAAGCGTCAGCTTCACCCTTATCGCGAGCCGTGAGGGTCACCAGGATTGCCTCCGGCGGGCAGAACAGACGGACCGGAGCAAAACGAGAGGTGCCCAAACCGGCAGAAACCTGAACCGGAATACCGGACTGCTCGCTGACACCCTTCGCACGCGAAGGCGGCAAATCGCAGTTGCTGACCAGGGCGTGACCGCCGGGCAGGCAGACCTGACCGCCGTGCGTATGGCCGGCAAAAATAGCCTGCGCACCGTCCTGGACGAAGCGGTGCAGGGTGCGCATGTAGGGGGCGTGCGCCACGCCGATACGGACGCTCGGCTCGTCCCCCTCATCGAAGGCGCTGGGAGCGAATCCGGGGTGCTCATCGTAACGCAGGTGCGGGTCATCCACACCGGAGAATTCCAGGCGCAGACCCTTGAGATTCAGCGTATCGTAGCGATTGATTAGACCTGTCCAGCCGCGCGACTCGAAGGCGTCGTGCATCCGCTCAATGGGCAGGGCTACACGCGAGCCTTCCTCAATCATCTGCGGGGTGCGCGGCTGCCACAGGTAACGCGCCGGGTTCTTGAAAACCGGCGCGAAATAGCAATTCGAGCCGGGCACAAACACGCCGGGGAAGTCCATGAGCGGGTCGAGCGCCTCCAGCAGTGGGCCCATACCGTCCACGTGGGAGAGGTTATCACCCGTGTTCATCACCAAATCCGGCTCCAGGGCAGCCAGCGAGTGCATGAAGTCAATCTTCTTCTGCTGGCCCGGAATCATGTGCATATCCGAAATATGCAGAATCCTAAAGTCGGGGCTCCCGGCGGGCAACACCGGCAGGGACTCGGTGCGGAGCTGAAAATTATTCAGCTCAATAAAGTGCCCATACGCCGCCGTGGCGGCCCCCAAGGCTGCAGTGGCGGCTACCGCCCCCGCTACCTTCTTCAGGAGCGGGGAGGAGCCGCGTGCGCCGGGGACCGCCACGGGGACGCGGGCGTTGACAGCGTTTTCACACATTATCAATCGCCTTTCAGGCTTCAGCTGGTGAGCTGTGATTCTAGCTGTACGACAGAATCTTATCGCTGGGGGTGGTGAAGTCCTTCGTGTTGTACTTCGGAGCCATCGTCTTCATGAACGACTGCCACTGTGCACCCGCGTAGGTTGCACCATCGACGTACTCGAGGACTCGACCGTTAATGCCCACACCGTTCAGGGAGCGGAAGCCGAGGTTGTTAGAACCAACCCAAGACGCGGTGGACAGGCCACGAGTGTAGCCAACCTGCCAGGTCTGGGAGGAGTTATCGTTCGTACCGGTCTTCGCAGCCGAACCGTTCGGCAGACCAATACCGCGCTGAGAAGCGGAACCGCCAGGCTGGATAACACCCTTCAGAACCCAGCTGACACCGTTCGCGATGTCCGGATCCAGGACCTGCTCGCACTGGTTCTGGTATTCCTTCATGGTTTCACCGTTGGTCTTGGTGATCTTCTCGATGGGGCGCGGGGTGCAGTACTTACCCTCGGAAGCGAAGATAGCGTACATGGATGCGCTGGTCAGCGGGGAGATACCGTACTTGGTACCACCAATGTTGGTACCCAGGTCGGGGATGCTGTGTAGCGGTTCGCCGGTACCGTCCAGGGCGTGCATCTTGATGGACAGGTCGTGCACATCGCACAGGTCAATCTGGGAGAGCATGCCGTACAGGTACGAGTTCAACGACTGGCGAATACCGTACGCAGCGGTACCGTAGGTCAGACCGCCGTTGACTGCGTTCTTATAGGACCAGCCGTTCGGCTGACCGGTGTAGTAGTACTTACCGCCGTCGTAGCACTTGGCGTTCCAACCGAAGCTGGTGGGCCAGAACAGCTGGGTACCGTTCACGGTAGCGTTAGCGCCGCGGCCGCTGATGAGCCACTGAGCCAGAATAATCGGCTTGAACGTCGAACCGGGCTGGAAGCCGCGGGTACCACCGTAGGCGCTATCAACGTTGTAGTTGTACTCGGTCTTGGAATGGTCGTTTGCGTCAGCCGGGGTGCCGAGCTCGGTGTTCTGTGCCATCGCGATGACGCGACCGGTACCGGGCTCAACACTGGTCAGGGCGGAGTTCACGTCGTTCCAGTTGGTTGCTGCCGGCTGGGTGGAGTCCACAGCCTGCTTAGCCGCGGTCTGAGCCTCGGGGTTCAGGGTGGTGATCACCTTCAGGCCGCCACGCTTGATAGCGGTGTTACGCAGCTCAGCGGTTGCGCCGAGGGACTCATCCTGCAGCAGGTAGTTGACCACGTAGCGGCAGAAGAACGCCTTATCGCCTGCCAGGGAGCAACCCTGGGACTTGGTGTGGACGTTGAGCTTAATATCGCTGGCGATAGCGTCGCTGTATTCCTTATCGGTAATCTTGCCGTCGCGGAGCATAGTGCCCAGAACGATGTCGCGGCGTTCACGGGCGAGTTCGGGGTTCACGGTCGGATCGTACACGTTAGGTGCCTGCACCAGACCGGCAAGAAGCGCGGACTGTGCCACGTTCAGGTCCTTAGCGGAAATACCCCAGTAGTACTGTGCAGCAGCCTCAACACCGTAGTTCGAACCACCAAGGTTCACGATGTTCAGGTAGCCTTCAAGGATTTCGTCCTTGGACTTGTTCTGCTCCATAGAAATCGCAAGCTTCATCTCGCGAATCTTTGCAGCGTACGTCTTGTTACCGTTCAGGGTTGCGGTAGCGTCCTCACCACGAGCCACAGCGGAGTCAACAATGAGGTTGTTAACGTACTGCTGGGTCAGGGTAGATGCACCCTGGCGGCGGCCGCTGTTGGAGTTAATGATGTTGTTCAAGAACGCACGACCGATACCGATAGCGGAGACAGCACCGTGATTGTAGAAATCACGGTCCTCCACCGAAACGATAGCGTCCTTCATGTGCTGAGAAATCTGATCCAGCTTGACCGGTTCACGGTTCTCTTCAAAGAAGGTCGCGATTTCGGTCTTACCGTCAGCAGCGTAAATAGTAGAAGGACGGGAAGAGATGCCATCGGCAATGTCGTCAGGAAGGTCCTGGAACCATGACATCGACGCGTTCGTGACCATACCCAAGCTCACGGCAGGGGGTACGACAATAATTGCCGCGAGGAAACCGGCAATCACGCTGAACGCGAGGAACTGCAAAAAATCTCCCGGACGGCGACGCGAACGGGTTTTCTTAGATGAAGCCATTCATTCAGTTTATCCCATGAAACTGTGAGAGAAAGCCCGTCTCGCCACCCCACAGGGACGCGGGTGCCTCAGCCCTGAGAATAAAGCCCCCAAAAGCGCCGGACATTGACCGAAACCATAGTAAATCCCTTTTACTTATTCGACCCTGAAAGCTAGTCTAGAGGGTATGAAGAAATGGGAATACGCAACTGTACCGCTGATGATCCACACGACCAAGGCAATCCTCGACAACTGGGGTGAAGACGGCTGGGAGCTCGTAACCGTTCTCCCCGGCGCATCCGCACCTGCTGGCGCAACCCCCGCGTCGAACATGGTCGCTCCGACTCAGGGCAACCCCATCGCCTACTTTAAGCGCGAGAAGGCTGACTAAGAGCAGCGTACCCGGCGGTCACCTCGCTATCCCGACTCTCCTATAACTAGGGGATTGCGGGAATAGATGAGGCAGACCGCCGGTTAGCCGTTTAACAGCTGCCTGAATATCAGTAGCGTTTAGATTTACAGCATTTCCCCTATCACCGTTTGGGTGCCAGCACCCGCCATCCTTCTGGAGTAATCATGACTGAATCCCGTATTGAAGCACGTATCCGCGAACTTGGTTACGAACTGCCCGTAGCACCCGCCCCCGTTGCAGCCTACGTTCCGGCTGTTACTTCCGGCTCCTACGTGTACACCTCCGGTCAGCTGCCCTTCGTTGAGGGTGCGCTGCCCGAAACCGGTAAGGTTTCCGACTCCGGCGCTGAAGGCTTCGTGACCCCCGAGGATGCGAAGAAGTACGCGGGTATCTGCCTGCTCAACGCCCTGGCAGCGGTCAAGTCCGTCATCGGCGACCTGGACCGCGTGCAGCGCGTCGTGAAGGTTGTCGGCTTCGTGGCATCCGAGGTAAACTTCACCGCTCAGCCCGCCGTCATTAACGGCGCCTCCGAACTGCTCGGCGAAATCTTCGGTGAGGCAGGCCAGCACGCCCGCTCCGCCGTGGGTGTTCCCGTCCTTCCCCTCGATTCGCCCGTAGAGGTCGAGATCATCGTTGAGTATGTCTAAGCTGTACACCGGCGCTCTGCCGCTGTCTGCTATTCGTGCTGCCCAGGCTCAGCGGGCAGCGCAGGACGCTCCTGACAAGACTGCATACACCAAATCCGCACAGGACAACGGCACCGCCCAAAACATCAAGACTCTACCCCAGCCGGTGCAGGAACGCCGCTTCGGCACCCCCACCCCGGCTGAGGGCGTGGAGCGCCCCCGCATGTTTACCGGCCGCCAGTCTGTGGCTAACCCTCGAACCTCCTGCATCCAGCGTCTCTACACGATTCCCGAGTTCATGCGCACCGCCGCCGAAAGCTGGCGTGAAGGCGGTAACGAAGGTGCGACCGGCTGCACGATGCGCCAGGCGGCATCCGTCATTTTTGTGCGCGACGGCGACAACGGCCTCGAAACGATTCTGACCTACCGCCCCGGCACCTCTCCTCTGGGCGTGGTCGCATTCCCCGGCGGCACGGCTCTTCCCGGTGATGATGAGTCTGCCTCCTGGGTCGGCCCCGGTGCCGAATACTGGGAAGAGCAGTTCCACTTCTCCGATATTGCTCAGGCACGCCGCAGCGTCATGGCTGCCGTGCGTGAATCCTTTGAAGAGACCGGCATTCTGCTCGCTGGCGAGGACGATCAGGACGTGGTGGAGCGCTCCAGCACTCCCGAGCTCATGGCGTGGCGTGAAGCGGTTGCCGAGCAGGACAAGAGCTTCTCTAACTTCTTGGCCTCCAGTGGTCTGAGCGTGCGCGCCGACCTGTTGCGCCCGGTCGCGCGTTGGCAGTCCCCGGACTTCTTCCTCAAGCGCTACGACATCGCCTACTTCACCACGGCGTTGCCCGTCGGTCAGGACCCGAAGCTGCTGCTCGGTAAGGGCGTGTGGGGTGACTGGCTGAACGTGCGTGAACTGCTCGAAGCCAAGGACACCAGTGAACTGGGCGACCGCATCGGCCAGCCCAACACGGTGGGACGCACCCTCGACCAGCTCATCACCCCCGGCGTGATGTGCCTGCTCGAATCCCTGGCGAAGGCACAGACTTCCGTGGCGTGGCTGTCCAAGCGCCGCAATATTGAGGTGAAGAAGCCCGTGCTCGTCACCCACAACGGTGCGTGCATGCTCTCCTTCACCGAGGTGGTTCCGGCTACCACCGGTTCCATATACACCGGCGCGATGGGTGCGCTCTAAGAGGGTATTGCAGCCGTTCGCTCGTACGATGAAGCGTTAAAGAAATCAGGAGCCGTTTCCCCATGCAGAGGGAAACGGCTCCTGATCTATTTAAGCTGTGCGTCTTTCAGCGAGGGCGTCCTAGAATGCCCATGCTCAAAGAGGCTTTAGCGGGAACGCTGGCGCAGGCGGGGCAGGTCCAGAATGACAACTGCGCGTGCCTCCAGGCGGATCCAGCCGCGGGAAACGAACTCGGCAAGAGCCTTGTTCACGGTCTCGCGGGATGCACCAACCAGCTGTGCCAGCTCTTCCTGAGTCAGCTCGTGAGCAACGAGCACGCCGTCGGTCGCGGGGCGACCGAAGCGGTCAGCCAGGTCCAGCAGCGCCTTAGCGAGGCGGCCGGGAACGTCGGAGAAGACCAGGTCAGCCAGTGCCTCGTTAGCGTGGCGCAGGCGGCGAGCCAGAGTCTTAATAACCTGATCGGAGATAGTGGGATCGAGCTGCTGTGCACGCTTGAAGGACTCGTGCTTGATAGCAGCCAGGCGAGTCTCAGAGACAGCCACAGCGTTGGTCGAACGGGGCGAAGGATCGAAGAGAGCCATCTCGCCGAAGACGTCACCGGGACCCATGATTGCGACCATGTTCTCGCGGCCGTCAGCGGCGGTGCGACCCAGCTTGACCTTACCGGAGAGCACCGCGAAGAGCTGGTCGTCCTGGTCGCCCTCGTAGAAGAGGACAGCGTTGCGGGAGAGGTCAATCTCCTGAATGTCATCGGTCAGCAGAGCGAATGCTGCGTCGTCGAGGTTAGCAAAGAGAGGGGTACGACGGAGGATCTCGAGATCCATAAAGTTCTCCTAGATATGAGGTGATGAGCCGAAACTCGTAAATGTTCAGTGAGTGAGCCCGAACCGGTGTCATGCGTCTCAACATCTGAAATGTGAGAAGGCTCAAGCTAGTGTGACATATTCAACTGATATGAGCGTACCCTAAAAAAGCGCTTTATGCATTCCGATACAGCGAGCTTTACAACAAAAGTTATTTCTTTCGAGTAAATTCAAAGCTTCCCCACAGGTTCACCACCTAATATCAGGCATTCAGGTGTGTACTTTTATCGGTACCAAGCACGCTGACGCCCTCATGACAAGGAGGCTCCCGCCTCCACACGCGGTACGATGCGACGAGGCAGAAACCCGGTCTCAACAACCCCGGAACCGCCCGTCACGCCCGCCGCAGGGTACAGCGTGCCACCACACTCATCGGGCACAGCCCGCACCAATCACATGGGCACACCGTGACCACTTCTACCCACCAAGGAGGCAATTAGTCGTGACGACCGGCATCAACCTGCTTGATATTGCTATCCCCATCATCCTGCTGCTCTACTTCCTCGCCGGAGTCCGCAGCGGATTCTTCACCACCCTCGGAACCTTCCTCGGTCTGGGCCTGGGCGTCTGCGCCGCAGCCTGGCTCGTGCCCCTCGCCGTCGCCTCCGTGGGGTCGCAGTGGAGCCTCATTACCGCCGTCGGCGTGCTCATCATCTGCCTGACCATCGGACAGTGGCTCGGCCTCCTTGCCGGACGCACCATCCGCCGCGTCACCGATATCACCCCGCTCAAGGGCATTGAACGCTTCTTCGGCGGCGTGCTGAACCTCGCCGCCTGCGCCCTGGTCATGGTCGTACTGACCATCTCCATGCGCACCGTACCCATCCCGCAGCTCAACACTGCGCTCAGCGACTCCAAGACCCTCTCCTGGATGGTCGCCTCCACCCCCGAGGTCGTCAAGGACCGCATCAACACGGTACGCAATGACGTGCTCGCCTTCGGAACCATTCCGGAAGTCAGCCAACTCATCGCCCCCGAAACCAGCGCCCCCACCCAGACCGTAGAATCCGCGGCACTGGACCGGGCGGCTGCCTCCGTGGTTGAGATTCTGGGCGCTGCCGAGCAGTGCGGCTACACCTCCACCGGTTCCGGCTTCGTGGCGGATAACGGCCTGGTCGTCACCAACGCCCACGTGGTCGCCGGCGTTACCTCCCCGGTCGTACAGGACTCCCGCGGCCGCACCTGGCCCGGCACCGTCGTCTACATGGACAGCGAACAGGACATCGCCTTCATCAGCGTCCCCAAGCTGCCGCTCGAACCGCTGACCATCGGCTCCAACGCCACCGCAGGTAGCCTCGTAACCTTCATGGGCTACCCCAAGGGCGGCCCGTTCAAGGCACTACCCGCCACCGTGCAGGGCATCGGCAACACCCAGACCATCGATGCCGACACCGGCCGCGCCAACGCCATGCGCCAGGTCTACCAGCTGGCAGCCGACGTGCAGCACGGCAACTCCGGCGGCCCCGTCCTCGACGAAAACGGCAACGTGGTCGGCGTGATCTTCGGTAAGGCAACCACCGGCCAGGCCGGATACGCCATCACCGCAAGCACCCTCAAGCAGGCACTGGCAGAAGGCGGCGACAACACCGCCGCAGTCTCCACCGGCACCTGCCGCAAGTAACGAGTAAAAACATTCAGGCTCCCGAACCTCTAGCGAGGAACGGGAGCCTGAACTATTTAACGCTGAATTGTTGAGCGAGGGGGATAGGCGGGGCTATTCTGCCAAATGCTGCGCTGCTATTCCGCAAGGTGCTGCGCTAGGAAATCAACCGCCATGACATAGCCGTACGCACCCGCACCGGCAATCACCGCGGTAGCCTGCGGCGACACAAACGAATGATGACGGAACTCCTCGCGGCGATGCACATTCGACAGGTGCACCTCAACCACCGGAAGCTCAGCCGCCTCCAGCGCATCATGCAGCGCTACCGACGTGTGCGTGTACGCCGCCGGGTTGATAATAATCGCCGCGCCACGAGTGCGAGCACGCTGAATCTCATCCACCAGCGCACCCTCATGATTCGACTGCATAAACTCAACATCAAAACCATGAGCCGCCGCGCGCTCACGCACCATACGCTCAATATCGTGCAGAGTGGTGTAGCCGTACACCTCGGGGCGGCGCTGCCCAAGCAGGTTCAAATTCGGTCCATTAAGCACAAAAATCGTATCTGACATAAAACCAGTGTGGCACAGTGGGCGCCCGCTGAGCGTTAGCCGGCGCGAACTGCCCAAAAAAAAGATGGGACACAGAAAATGATGGGGGAGCGAGCCAAGTACGGTGAACCTCGCTACCGCCCACATGCCCATGCCCGGTACCCTCGCGCTATGACCGAGAACGCCACCCAGCCCACAGCAGACGCACAGAACACCGCAGCACGCAACGCTGCGGCACAGAACACCGAATCGCTCCTGCAGATCCGATTCGTTCCCGAATTCAAAGCCGCAGCCGCCGCCCGCCGCCTCAACGCACGCGCACCCGAAAGCCACCTCGCCACCGTGCGCCGCGCCCGCAAAATCAACCGCATCCTCGGCGAAACCTACCCCTACGCCGTCGCAGAACTCGACTTTGACAACCCCTTCGAGCTACTCATCGCCACCGTGCTCTCGGCACAAACCACCGACGTGCGCGTCAACTCCGTCACCGGTGCGCTCTTCGCACGCTATCCGGATGCCGCCGCACTCGCCTCCGCACGCACCGAAGAGGTCGAACCCTACATCCAGTCCCTCGGCTTCTACCGCGCCAAGGCACGCTCCATCGTCACCCTCTCCCAGCAGCTCGTAGAACGCCACAACGGGCAGGTTCCCTCAACCCTCGAAGAGCTCGTAGAACTCGCCGGAGTCGGCCGCAAAACCGCGAACGTAGTCCTCGGAAACGCTTTTGACGTGCCCGGACTGACCGTAGACACCCACTTCGGCCGCCTCGCCCGCCGCATGGGGTTCACCACCGCAGACGCCCCCGAAAGGGTCGAAAAAGACGTCGCCGAACTCATCGACCGCAAAGACTGGACGCTCTTCTCACACCGCATGGTCTACCACGGCCGCCGCATCTGCCACGCCAAAAAGCCCGCCTGCGGTGTATGCCCCGTTGCCGACCTCTGCCCGTCCTACGGCGCCGGGGAGACGAACGAACAAGCAGCACGTAAACTCATGAAATACGAAATGGCACCCGGCCGAGAAGACCTGCACCTGCGATTCCTGCAGGGCGCAACCCGCCGCGAACTCATGGCAGAAGGCTACCCGCTCAGCGCCTAACGGCGACTGAGCCGAACCGGAATGTAGCCGCGCAGAAGAGAGGTACACAGATGAGCGAAAACACGTCCCAGCAGGAGGCGCAGCACCCCGCCCAGCAGGCACTGGCGGCTCTCGCAGAGGGCGGCGTGGAATTTGACGTCCAAGCCCTACTGCGCAGCGCACCCGCCAGCCCCCTCAGCAAAGAAGCCGCCGTGCTGATCCTCTTCGGAGTGCTCGACAACTCGCCCTCCACCGGCGAATTTGATGGCTGCCCCGACAACGTCAGCGCCGACCTGGATGTACTGCTCCTCGTACGTGCCGCAACCCTGCGCTCACACGCCGGTCAGCCCGCCTTCCCCGGCGGCAAAATCGACCCCGAAGACTACGCGCTCGCCGAAACCACCGGCGAACCCGTTGCCCACATCGCCGCCCTGCGCGAAGCGGTCGAAGAAACCGGGCTCGACCCCGCCGGCGTGCAGATCCTCGGCCAGCTGCACACCCTGCCGCTACCCATCAGCAACTTCATGGTCACCCCCGTCATCGGCTGGTGGAACAGCCCCGTGCCCGTCGAAGTCGTCGACCACAACGAGTCCGCGCTCATCGCCCGCGTGCCCGTGCGCGACCTGCTCAACCCCGCCAACCGGCACACCGCCTACGTCAAACGTGGCCGCACCTCACACCGCACTCCCGCCTTCGAGGTGCGCATGCCCGGCGGTGAAGAGTTCACCGTCTGGGGATTCACCGCGATTCTGCTGGACCGGATCTTCGACTCGCTCGGCTGGACCGTGCCCTGGGATACAAAAAAGATGCGCACGGCACCCGGCTACGAGGAGTAAAGCTCTTCGCAGAATAAACGCCTGACCAGCGGATATAGGGTGCAGATAGGGGCGGCAGGTAGCTTGAACGAAGCTACCCGCCGCCCCTATTTTTTGTTGCACGGTGCCGCCTATATGCCGCTGATTATTTACCGCTGGTTACTTACCGTCTGCGTAGTTGCGCACCCGCGCCACCGACACTGGAAAATCAACCGGCACCCGACCGAAGAGCAGACGCGCCGCCTCCGCAGCGCCCTCACGCACGATACGCTCCACGCGATCCGCCTCCAGGTCGGGACCGCACAGCAGAAGCTCATCGTGCAAAAAATACACAATGCGGGTGCGCATCGGCATACCAAAAATCCGCTCCGACAACAGACGAGAACGCACCGCGCCCATCCAACACAGAGCCCACTCCGCCGCCGTACCCTGCACAATAAAATTGCGGGTCATACGCCCGTGCGCACGCGCAGTCGACACCGCACGCGACTCAGCCGCCGGCGAAGACCGATCAGCCACAATCTCACGGAAACGCTCATCCACCGGCGGGGACGTACGACCCAAAAAAGTCGTCACCTGACCGCCCGCCTCACCAATACGAGCCGCACGCTCCGTAAACTCCATCGCCTGCGGAAAAAGCGCCGCCACATGCGGCAACAGGGCACCAATCTCACCGCTGCGACCGCCATACATAATCGCCAGCATGCCCACCTTCGCGTGGGAACGCTCCGTCAAACCCACACCCTTCAGGCGCGCCAACTCGGCAATACCCGCATACAGGTCAGCGCCACGACCCGCCGAAGCGAGCGCCTCATCACGGCTCAACGCCGCCAGAATACGCGGCTCAATCTGCGATCCATCCGTCACCGTCAGCACCTGACCCTCCGGCGCCTGCACCGCCTGACGAATCTCCGCAGGCAGCTGCAACGCACCACCGCCGGAAGCGCCCCAGCGCCCGGTCGCGGCGCCACCCACCTCAAGATGCGGGCGGAACGCCCCCTCAGAAACCCAGGTATCAGCCCACGTCCAGCCGTTAGCAGTCCAAATACGGTACAGCTTCTTATAGCGCAGAATCGGGTCAATCAGCGCCCAACGCTTCTCCCGCTGAGCCGGAATCGCATCCGCCCAACTCTTCAACTCCCACGAACGCGTAGACTTCACCGAAACCCCCGCAGACTGCAGAGCACGCAAAAGATCCTGCGGCGAATCCGGATTCAACGACGGCATAAACAGCATGCGCTGAATCTGCTCCGCCAACTCCTGCATCTTCTGCGGACGCTCCCCAGGCACCGGGCGCGGACCCAACAACTCGCACAGATGCTCATGATGCGCCTGCACATTAAACGGGATGCCGTAATAGCCAATCTCAGCCGCAACCAACGCACCGGCAGACTCAGCCGCCGCCAAAAGACGCAGCCGTTCCGGGTGCCTCGACGCACCGATAGCGCGCGCCTGCGCCAGCCACTCACGCATCAGCACACGCACTACCGGATGCTCCGGAAGCAGGGTCACCGGGCCCGCCGCCAACTGCGGGGCAAAAGGCTCATGAGGCGCCGCTTCAAGGAAATCGGGGGAGGAATCTGCGGGGGACTGGGTGGCGTTGGTAGCGGGCGCACTCAAAAAATCGGCGCCGAACAGCTCCTCCTGACCCTGAATCTGCCGCGCCATCGGCAGATACCCCTGAGGATCGGCCGCCTCACGCACATCAGAAAGATCCAGCACCGGGCTGTACTCCACAAAACCGCTCGGATGCGTAGCGGCAGTCGCCAAAATTCGCTGCACCAGACGCAAATCATGGCACAGATGCACCCGCACCCCGCGGCGCAGAAGCAACGGGTCAACGTGGCGGGTATCAGCCCAAATCCAGCGGGGGAAACGCGCCTGCGCCGAATCTGCCGCCTGCCGCTCTACCTCTCGCACATACGCCGGAAGATTCGCCGCACTCACCCGATCCGCGCGCGTAATCCGCGGAATAAAGGTCGGGTCCTGCAACTGCTCAGCGGTTGGCGCCGAAAAATGAAAAGCACCCCACGAGGTCACCGGCTGAGCACCGCGCGAGGACGCACCCGCGGCAATAGCCGAGGTGACCGGGTGCGCGGGGGTGCCGGTCTGGGCGGTAATACCCGCGCCGGTGGCAGGACTGAGCAGAACGTACATTCTTCCATTATCGAGGATGTGTCGGTAGAACGGGTGGTGCGTGGTTATCACCAGAATGTACGAGTGGTTTGTCATAAAAGCGCCGGATGCGTGCGTTTTGTTCGTTTGAGGTGCGTGCATCGTGGATATTTCGGGGTGCGCGAGGAGTTATCCACAGAACGCTCATTCTCATAAAAATTCGGGGCGGGCGCAATGCTCTCCTAGAGCCATGAACCCCGTCATGAATCCCTCCAGCAATCCCGCCGGGCACCCTGCCAACAATCCCGGCAACCCCAACGGTTGCTCGCCGCGTGCCGCACAGGGCGCGAATCAGCCGGGCGCACAGAATACGGGCGTCCAGAACACCCGCACGCACTCGCTACCCGCCCTGCTCATTCCCGAAGACTATCGCGCCCGCGCCGTCGCCCTGCACGCCCGCGAGCTGATTCTGCGCTCGCCGCAGATGAGCGCTATCGCCCTGGGTGGTTTTAGTGGCGGGTTCAGTGCCGGGTTCTGTGGCGGACCCAGTAACGGATTCAGCGCCGGGGCCGAGCGGGCAGGGGAGCGGCCGCCCGCAGAGGGCGTGGTTGCCGCGGGCAGTGCAAACGCTGCGAGTGCCGCGGGCGGTGGGCTACTCCAAGAATCCCAGCCCCTCCGCGAGATTCTCGAAAACGCCGTGGACGAGGCAATCTGCGCCATCGACGGCGGATGCCAGGGGAATGCTCGGGGGAACGCCTGGGGGAACACGAGTGCAGAAGTAACGGGCGCAGACGGAACTAATGTGACGAAGCCCCGAAAATTCCGTGTCAAAACTGCACCGCCCACCTCCTGGAGCTACCCCAGCGTGGAATACGTGCCCGTCAACCGGCAGACCGCGCTGCGCTACCTCGCCGCGGAACTCTACGGCCTCGGTGCCCTCGACCTGCTCCTCGACGAGGGGCAACGCGCCGGAACCATCACCGATATCTACGTGAACTCGCCCTGCGATATCTGGGTGGGCATCAACGGAACCGTCCGCCCCGTGGCGCTAAGCCTCGGCAATGAGCGGCGCGTGCGTGACCTCGCCGAGCGGCTCATCCGCAGGCACGGCGGACAGCTGGATGCCGCGCATCCGGCAGCTGACATTAGCGACGCGCAGGGTCGGCGTATCCACGCGATTATCCCTCCGCTGAGCGAACGTACCCGGCTCTCCGTGCGCCTACCCGCCCGCGAGCGCCCCACCCTGGCGCAGCTGCAGGCCGCCGGGCTGTGTGATGAGGCGACCGCCGCCTACCTGTGCCGCATGATTGCCGAACGCCGCGGATTCCTGATTAGCGGGGGCACCGGCACCGGCAAAACCACCCTGCTCAACGCACTGCTGGGGCTGTGTACGCCGCAGGAGCGCCTCATTTTGCTCGAAGACACCCCGGAACTTGCGCCGCAGCATGAGCAGGTTATTGCCCTCAAAACCCGTGCCGCCAACTCCGAAGGTGCCGGTGAAATCGGGTTGGGTGAGCTGATTGTGCAGGCGCTGCGTATGGGCCCGGATCGGCTCGTGGTCGGCGAGTGCCGCGGTGCGGAGGTGGTGCACCTGCTGACCGCCATGAATACCGGTCACCGTGGCGCCGGAACGACCCTGCACGCCAATAGTGCGCAGGCGGTGCCCCTGCGTTTGTGCGCCCTGGGTGCGCTCGCCGGACTGGATAGTAGAACGGTCGCTCTACATACGGCGACGGCTTTTGAACGCATTATCCATCTGGAACACCGGGACGGACGCCGCCGCATCGAGGGCGTCTACAGCCTGCACCCCGCAGTTGAGGGGAGCGAAGAGTATCTGCAGGTCAGGCGTATTTCTGTGGGCTCCGAAGTTGGGTACTAGCCCCCGTAAAGGGGAAACGGAAAACGTGAAAGGAGGAACCATGAAAAGGGAAGAAACGAGTCGAGGAAGCCTTCGCGAACGCTGGGCTGAGCACCTCGCCGGAGCAGCCAGCGCCGAGGAAATGCGCATGTGGCCGCTCATGCTACGCACCCTCGCCCTGAACCTGCGCGCCGGTATTCCCCTGCAGGAGGCGGTGCTCGCCAACCCGGGCTCCGGGCAGTCCGGCGAGAATCTGGAGTCGGGCACGGGGAAAACGCCCGCGAAGAAAACCGCCACGCGGAAAAGCACCCGACCCCGACGTACCAGGGGCTCCTCGCCCCTCTCCGAAGAGTACGGGCAGAAGCGGTGCGCCGAAGATATCCGTCGTTTCACGCAGGCGCTTGCCGCACTTGCCTCCTGGGGCGCACCCGCACACCTCGCCTGCGCCCAGCTACTCGAAAACAGCAGCCGGATGCGCCCGCACAGCCGCGACCGCCTGTACGACCTGCAGCTGAGCCTGCGTATGAGCGAGAGCGCCGGTGCGCCGCTCGCCACGAGCCTGGAACGCGCCGCAGAACACGCCGAAGAACGCATCGACGCGCTCCTGGGGCGGCAGAGCGCCCTTGCCGCGCCGCGTGCCACTGGCAGGATTCTCTCCTGGCTGCCGCTACTCGGCCTGGGGTTGGGTGTGCTCATGGGAAGTGACCCCGTGGGCGTGCTGACCGGCTCCATCCTCGGGGCGCTTACCGGTTTGTTCGGGCTGGGGCTCGCCTTCGCCGGGCGCCGCTGGACCGCCGCGCTCGTGCATCGGGCGGAGGTGGAGAGCACACGAGCTGGGCATACAGGAGGCGAGCAGGCCTTGAATGCACCGACTGTTGATACCGCCCTCGTACTGGAACTACTCGCCGCGCAGTTGAGAGCCGGGCTTGCACCGCTCGCCGCCTTGGGTACCCTCGCTGAGGCGCTCAACAGCCGACCCCTGTATACGGTCTGCCAGCGCCTACAGATGGGCAGTAGCTGGGGGAGCGCCTGGTCGGGCTCCGCGGCGGGAACCTTCGGTGAGCTTCGGGATGCGCTCGCTCCCGCCTACACGGGTGGCGCACCCAGCACTGCGCTGCTGCTCTCCCTTGCCGATGCGCACCGCCTCAGCGAGCGCCGCGCGGCAGAACGCGCCGCCGGAAAGCTCTCCGTAGCGCTCGTGGTACCCCTCGGGCTGTGCTCGCTGCCCGCCTTTATCTGCTTGGGTATTGTGCCCATCATCATTTCGCTACTACCCACGCTGACGGGCTAAAGAACCATGCGCATAAGCGCTGTTGACCAGCTGAAATGCCGAAAAGTTTAGACCCCCGCCCATCTGCAGCGAACGCGGATGAGCACCCACCCCGCCCCGCATGTTTAGGGCACAACGAAAGGAAAACCAATGACGAACACCCTCTGCGAAGCAATCCGCCACGACCTGCACACTGCCGATGTTCCGGTCGGCACTCCGGTCAACGCCCCGGCCGGTGCTCCGGGTGGCATTCCGAGCGAAATTCAGCCCGCCGCACCCGGCGCAGAAGCGCAGACCATTCTGGGCCCCGTGCCGCTGTCCGTTGCCATTGCAACCACCATGAAGCAGCTGCGCGAAGAATGCCCCGAACTCTTTACTGATGCTGAACTTTCCCCCGGCGCAGAGCAGAAGCATGCCGGCCCCAGGATTGACCCTCACGAAATGGAGATTGATATGAACACGGACCGTTTGAGCCCCGAACAGGCATTGACCATCGCCCGCGCGCTCGCCGAAGGCTGCACCTTGGACGAATGTGGCGCCACCTGCCGCAGCCTGGGTGAGCACGCGCCCGGCTGCACCGAATATGTACCCTCTGAGGAGCACGAAAAGGTACTCGAAGAGTACGCCCCGGTGGGTGACCCGGAGGAGGGCGCCTCCACCGCGGAGTACGGCATTGTGATGCTCGCGGCGGTCGGTTTCGCGGGCCTGCTGGTGCTGATTCTTAAGTCGGATGAGGTGCGTTCTATGCTCCTGGATATTGTGCGTAACGCCCTGTCGATTGCGGGTAACACAGGACTGCTCTAGAACCTTTGGGGAATCCATCGTAGGGTTTGACTCTAGGTTTTGGGAGCCCTGGAAAATCAAGTCAGAAAGGAGGAATAAAGAATGAACGCTCATGTGAATTTGGGTGCTTTGTGGTGCACTCGTCCCGCAGGGAAAGTCGGGGCGGAACCGGTGCTCTCGACCCCGCAGAAGAGCCCAGTAGAAGAGGGCGTGATTACCGCCGAATTTGCGGTGGCCCTACCCGCCGTGACGGTGGTGCTCGCCCTCTGCCTGGGTGCCGCCTCCACGGGGGTTGCGCAGCTGAAGGTGGAGGAGTCCGCGCGAACAGCCGCACGAGCCGCCGCCCGCGGAGATTCAGAGGCGCAGATTCGCTCCGCCGTCAGCCGCATCGACCCGGCGCAGAGCGTGCAGATTTCTGTTTCTCCTGATGATGTAGCCGCGACGGAGGCGGGGCACACCCGGCAGGTGCACGTGCGGGTGAGCCGCCCCGCCCCCGGTGTGATTGGTTCGGCAACCGGCTGGGTGCTGCGGGCGGACGCCCACGCCCGCGTTGAAGCCGGCGCTGAAAACGATGCTGAAAACGGTGCGGGTCATGAAGGTGAGTAGAGCCGCTATGGGTCCCACCCCGAAAACAGCCTCCGAGAATCAATACCCCGAAGCGGGTAGCGGCACCGTCCTTGCCCTCACCATTATTGCCGCGCTACTGGTGGTGACCGTGGTGATTGCCGGGCTCATTGGGGTGGTGTCCGCAAACCGCAGGGCTTCCGCGGCCGCCGATTTGAGTGCGCTCGCGGCGGCAGACGCCTACCGCGGGCTCACTGAGGGGGACCCGTGCGCGGTCGCGGCGGATCTTGCCGAACGCCACGGCGCGCACCTGGAATCCTGCACTTTTCCGGATCGCCCCGAAACGGTGGAGGTGACGGTCGCCGTCCCGGTCGCGGGGCCCATGGGTGCGCTGGGCCCGGCGAGGGTGCGTGCCCGCGCCGGGGCTGAGCATCTCGAAGAAGGGCGCCCCGAAGAAGAGCACGCGGCGGGCAACGTGGAGGAGCTGAGCCCCGATGAGGTAGCCGAGCTGGAGGAAGAGCTGGAAGCTGCGCAGGACTCAGCGCCCGAGCCTCCCGCACCAGAAAGCTCCGCAGAATCAGAGAATCCAGTTGAGCCAGAAAACCCGCCTGAGCCAGAAAGCCCAGCCGACTAGGCTATTTACGCTCATCGGGAGTTATCATTCCGGTATGCTCTACCCCCCCCCAGCACGCCCCGCGCCTCCTGTACGCCCCGTGCCTCCTGCAGTAATCTACGCCCCTGTAATAACCTACGCCTCCGCCATACTCTGCAGCATCGCCTGCAGTAGCGCCCGTGCGCCGTGTTTGCTGAGCGGCTCGTTGCGGTTGCCGCATTTGGGCGAGTGCACGCAGGAGGGGCAGCCGTTGTCGCATCCGCAGCTTTCGATCGCTTCGAGGGTGGCGCTCAGCCACTGCGCAACCGCGTTGAAGCCGCGCTCGCTAATGCCCGCACCGCCGGGGGCTGCGTCGTAGACGAAAATGGTGGGCCTGCCGGTGTCCACGTGAAGCAGCGTGGAGAGCCCGCCCAAGTCCCAGCGGTCGCTGGTGGCGATGAGCGGCAGCAGTCCGATGGCGGCGTGCTCGGCGGCGTGCAGGGTGCCGGGGCCGTCCTCTTCGGTCACGCCCGCGCCGAACAGGTAGCTGGGTTCGAAAGTGAACCAGACCGCCTCGGTCATGAGTACTTCCGGCGGCATGGGTTGTGCCTCTTCGCCCAGGTATTCGCCGCCGTAGACGGAGAAGCGCCGATAGCCGGTGACCTGGTCGGTGACCTGAACCTGTCCGCGGTGCATGGTGAGCGGGGCGAGCTGCGGTTCGCCGGGAACAGGCTCGCCAGGAGCAGACTCGGCGGGAGCAGTTACACCGGGAGTAGTCTCGCCGGGAGCCGCTTCCCCAACAGCGTTATGCGCACCGTAACTAACCCGCGCACGCTCCGCCAGAATACGCACCTCGGTGCTCTCAACGGCGCGCGTGTAGTAGTCCGGGTAGACGCGGCTGAGCAGGATCACGCGCTCGCCCTCGCTGAGGGACTCGACCACATACTGCGCGTTCTGGTGAATATAAATCGCGCCCGGGTGCCCCTGGCTCATGGCGTGCGCGGCGTCCATGGTGCCAACCAGGGTGCCGTCTTCGGCGTCGATGAGCTGGTAGGGTCCGCCGCCGGTGCCGCGGATATCGACCAGGTCGGCGGCTGATTCGGCGTGCGTCCAGTACCAGCCGTCCGGGCGGCGACGCAGGTACCCCTGCTGCACCAGCCGATTCAACAGGGCTGCGGTATGCGGCCCGAAGAGGCTCAGCTCTTCGGCGCGGATGGGTGCCTCCTGCGCGGCGGCGCACAGCTGCGGTGAGAGCACGTACGGGTTTGTCGGGTCGAAAACGGTCGCCTCAACCTCCTGCCCGAAAATCGCCTCCGGGTGGTGCACCAGGTAGGTATCGAGCGGGTTGTCGTCGGCAATGAGTACTGCGAGCGCGTCCTGACCGCTTCGACCCGCGCGGCCCACGCGCTGCATGAAGGAAGCACGGGTGCCCGGCCAGCCCGCCACGAGTACGGCGTCCAGTCCGGAGATATCGATGCCCAGCTCCAGCGCGGAGGTGCTCGCCAGGCCGAGCAGTTCGCCGTTGCGGAGTTTGCGTTCGAGTTCGCGGCGCTCTTCGGGGGTGTACCCGGCGCGGTATGCAGCGACGCGGTGGGAGAGGCCCGCCTCCACCTCGTCGAGGTAGCGTTGGGTCTTCTGCGAGAGGATTTCTACGCTGCGGCGTGAACCGGCGAAAACCAGGGAGCGGGTGCGGGAAAGCACCAGGTCGGTGAGCATTTGCGCGCCCTGCTCCACGGGGGAGACGCGGCGCGGCGCCTCCTGCTCAGCCTTCGACTGGACCGCCTGCTGCTGGGTGCTGCGGGCGCCCTTGGCGAGCTGATCGTGCGCCTTGGGCGGCATGAATTCGGGCTCCCAGAGCGCGACGGTGGTTTCACCGCGTGCGGAGGTGGACTCGGTAACGGCGGTGACCGCCTGCTGCGGCACGCCGATGAGCTTGGAGAAAGACTCGACCGGGTTGGAACTGGTCGCGGAGGCACCGTAGAACACGGGCACGGTGCGGTAGAGCGCGCAGACGCGGCGCAGGCGGCGCAGCAGGTTGGCGATGTGCGCACCGAAAACGCCGCGGTAGCTGTGTGCCTCGTCGAGCACCACGTAGCGCAGCCCGCGCAGGAAGGATGCCCACTGCCGGTGGTTGCTCAGGATTGAGTAGTTAAGCATGTCCGGGGTGGTGAGGATGAAGTTGGCGTGTTCGCGGATCCAGCGGCGTTCTCCGGTGGGGGTGTCGCCGTCGTAGCTTGCCGCGTGGAGTCCCGGCAGGTTGTAGGAGGTGAGGGCAGTGAGCTGGTCAGCGGAGAGTGCCTTCGCCGGTGAAATGTAGAGAACGTTCGCTCTATTATTGAGGTTTTCTGCCCTGGAATATGCGGAAGTTGAGCTCACCGGCTCGCCACAGGATGCACGATAAATAGCGTCCAGGGTGGGCATTAGGTAGCTCAGAGTCTTGCCCGAGGCGGTACCCGTCGCCACGATCACGTGCCCGTCGCTGCCTGCACTCTTCGCACCTTCGACGTGCGCGGGAGTCGGTGCTTCAACCCGCTCAGCCTCAATCCGCCCCGCCTGCCAGCCGTAGCGCGCCGTACTCGCCGCCAGCGCCGCATCAAGACCCGCATGGGCGGCGTCTGCCGCCTGCACCTGGTGGGCGTAGGGGTCGGCAATACCGAGCGATTCGAAGGCCTCCACCACGCGCGGATGCAACCACTGCGGCCACGGCGCGTAACTCGCCTCCCTGGCAGCAACGGTGTGAATATGGGTCACCTGCTCGGGCAGGGTTCCGGTGCGTTCTGCCTCCGGCAACAGGGACGCCAGCACCTGCTGTGCGCTCGCGGGCAGCTCGCGGTAGCGTAGCGTTTTTGGGCGCGCCGCAGACTGCCCCTGCTCGGGCTGGTGTACAGACTGGTGCGTGGGCTGCTGGTTGGCGTTCTGCGAAGGGGTGCTGTGCGGCATGGGTTCCATTGTAGAGCGGCGGGCTACACCCCGACCTGCCGCCGGTCATGTGCCGTCCTGAATCTGTGCCCCGTGCCTGTCTGAACCCCGCCTCGGCACCGCTTTTGTGCTGCCGACCCCGTAGTCAGCGCGCACATATCAAAAAATCTGCATGCTTTAGGCGTATATGACGATAAAATAGTTTCGTGGCTCAAAATAAGATTATTCTGTATTACCAGTTCGCCCCCATCGCCGACCCGCAGGCGGTCATGCTCTGGCAGCGTGCCCTCTGCGAGAAGCTCGGCCTGCGCGGGCGCATCCTCATTTCCAAGCACGGCATTAACGGCACCCTCGGCGGCGAAATCAACGCGGTCAAGGCGTACACCAAGGAAACCCGCAAGTACCCCGGCTTCAAGAACATGGAGTTCAAGTGGTCCGAGGGTGGCGCGGAGGACTTCCCCCGCTTGTCCGTGAAGGCTCGCGACGAGATTGTGGCTTTCGGCGCTCCCGACGAGCTGCAGGTGGACGAGAACGGCGTCGTTGGCGGCGGCGTGCACCTGAAGCCTGAAGAGGTCAACAAGCTTGTTGAAGAGCGCGGCGACGAAGTGGTCTTCTTCGACGGCCGTAACGCGTTCGAGGCGAAGATTGGCAAGTTCAAGAACGCTATCGTTCCCGACGTGCGCACCACCCACGACTTCATCCGCGAGATTGAGTCCGGCAAGTACGACCACATCAAGGACAAGCCGGTCGTTACCTACTGCACCGGCGGCATTCGCTGCGAGATTCTCTCCGCGCTCATGAAGAACCGCGGCTTCAAGGAGATCTACCAGATCGACGGCGGCATCGTGCGCTACGGCGAGAAGTACGGCGACAAGGAACTCTGGGAAGGCTCGCTCTACGTCTTCGACAAGCGCATGCACATGGAGTTCACCCCGGACACCGTCACTATCGGCAAGTGCGAACAGTGTGGTGCTCCCTCGAACAAGTTCGAGAACTGCTCCAACGATTCTTGCCGCGAGTTGGTTCTGCTCTGCCCCGAGTGCGCAGCTGATGACGCGAAGCGCCACTGCGTGCCCGAGTGCTCGGTGGACCGCGAAGCAGCTAAGGCGAACGCCTAATGGCAGCCGCTAAGGGCGGCGCGGTTCAGGTTTCTGAACCTCGCATTGAGGAACACCCGGCGATGGTCGTTGCTGGCGTTTCGCAGGTGTTCCCCCTGGATGGTGACTTTTCCTCGCTGTGGGATGAGCTGAATCAGAAGGCGTCCCCGGCGATGCTGGATGTTCTGAACGTGACCCAGTACCTGGGCGTGTGCACTCAGCCGAACCCGAAGGGCCAGGTCCGCTACACGGCGGGCTTCCTGGTGTCGGAGCCGGCAAGCGCGGCGAAGCTGGGCCTGGGTGTGCTGGAGCTGCCTGCGAGCACCTACGCGGTGGTTGAGGTGACCGGCCCGATTTCGGAGTCCATTCCGGCTGGCTTTGCGAGTTTTGAGGAGGCGTTCTTCGCGAAGAACCCGCAGTACCGCCCGGTGGGTGGCCTTGAGGTGTACGGTCGCGGCGATATGCAGGCGGCTGATTACCGTATGGAGCTGTGGGTTCCGCTGGCGAAGCGTTCCTAATGTAGTTTGTCTCGGCAGTTTGTTTCTGCCGTTATAGCTGCAGTTTTAGTAGCTGAATAGAAGAGCCCGGTGGCGCGATGTGTTCGTGACGCCGGGCTTTTTGCGCCCTTTTTTAGTGCGGGTTGGGGCTTTCGTGACACTACCAAAACAAAATTACTTGACATGTAAAGTAATTGGGTTTAGATTTAAACCACCAGCCCGGCACTACAAGAGCCCGAGCGCAACCCAGCAAGGAAAAACAATGAGCATCAACCCCAACAGCACCCCGCAGCTCGACGAGTCCATCCGCATCAGCCACCTCGAACCCATGCACGGCGACGAGAAGAAGCTCGGCTTCCTCTCCTTCGGCCACTGGGCTGAGGTCCCCGGCTCCCGCGTACCCTCCGCTGCAGAATCTCTACACCAGGCAATCGACCTTGCCGTAGGTGCTGAAGATATCGGGCTGGACGGTGCGTTCTTCCGCGTGCACCACTTCGACCAGCAGCAGGCGACCCCCTACCCGCTGCTCTCCGCAATCGCCGCCAAGACCGAACGCATCGAGCTCGGCACTGGCGTGATTGACATGCGCTACGAAAACCCGCTCTACATGGCTGAACTTGCCGCCATGGCAGACCTCATTGCGGCGGGCCGACTGCAGCTCGGTGTCTCCCGCGGCTCGCCCGAATCCGTTATCCGCGGCTTTGAGAGCTTCGGCTACTACCCGGCAGAAGGCGAAAACGAGGGCGATATGGCGCGCCGCCACCTCGATATTTTCCTCAAGGCAATTGAGGGTGAGGGCATGGCGCCCAGCGCTCGCGTGGCGGGCAAGTACGCCCCGATTCAGCCGCAGTCGCCGGGTCTGCGCGACCGCATCTGGTGGGGCGCGGGCACCGATAGCACCGCCGTGTGGACCGCGCAGAAGGGTCTGAACCTCATGTCCTCAACCCTGATGCTGGAAGATAGGGGTATTCCCTTCGATCAGCAGCAGGCGCAGCAGATTCGCCTCTTCCGCTCCGAGTGGGTGAAGGCGGGTAATTCGGGTGTTCCGCGTGTTTCGGTGTCCCGCTCGGTGTTGCCCGTTATCGACGAAACCTCGGCGCGCTACTTCGGTCGCCGCGCTTCGGAGGACTCGCAGGATTACACCGGCATTATTGACAACAGCTTCTCCCGTTTTGGTCGCAGCTACATTGGTGATCCGGCGGATATCGCCGAAGAGCTCGCTCGTGATGAGGCGGTTCAGGCGGCAGACACCGTGCTGCTGACGATCCCGAACCAGCTGGGTGTGGACTTCAATCTGAAGATGCTCGACGCAATCGTGAAGGAGATCAAGCCCGCGCTGACCACTAAGTAAAGCCCCTGAGGTGAAGATTCCGCAGAACCTTCTGCGCTAGCAGAGTTTCGCGCCAGCGTGCCGCCGTCGCTTCCGTGATGGGCGGTGGTCGCTGATGAGCGCGAACTCTGCCGCCTCCCGAGGGCAAGGGCGCGGAGCACGTGCGGCAGTCCGCGCAAGTGGACAATTGGTCAGTTATCACTGTATAGTCATCGTATGCTGACTATTGCTTCACACCTCGACGTTATGAACCGGCTCGGCCGCGCCATGGCCGACCCGACACGTTCCCGGATTCTGATGACCCTCCTCAGCGGCCCGAGCTATCCAGCCGTGCTCTCGCGCGAGCTGGAACTGACCCGCTCGAACGTGTCCAACCACCTGACCTGCCTGCGCGATTGCGGAATCGTCGTCGCCGAGCCCGAGGGCCGCCAGACGCGCTACGAGATCGCCGACCCGCACCTCGCCGCGGCACTGACGTCCCTGATTGACGTCACGCTCGCGGTGGACGAGGCCGCGCCGTGCATCGACTCGGAATGCTCGGTGTCGGGCTGCTGTGGAACGGCGGCGGGAGCATGAGCGAGACCCTGACCACCGCGCGCCGCGCGATGCTGCACCGGCGCGTCCGCTTCATCGTTGGCTTCACGATCACGTACAACGTAATCGAGGCAATCGTCGCAGTCTGGGCAGGCGTCCTCGCCTCGTCCGCGGCTCTCATTGGCTTCGGGCTCGACTCGGTTGTTGAGGTACTCTCGGCCGCGGCCGTCACCTGGCAGTTCACCCGCAAGGACCCTGAGCGGTGGGAAACGGTCACCGTCAAGGCCATCGGCATCGCGTTCTTCGCGCTGGCGGCCTACGTCTCAATCGACGCGGTGCTGGCCCTGGTCGGCCAGGAGGGCCCCGACCGCAGCCCGCTGGGTCTCGGTATCACCGCGCTGAGCCTGGTCGTCATGCCTCTGCTGGCGTGGATTGAGGTCCGCACCGGGCGGGAGCTGGGCTCCAAGAGCGTGATGGCCGACGCCAAGCAGCTCATCCTGTGCATCTATCTCTCCGGTGCGGTGTTCATCGGCCTCGTCCTCGACAGCCTGTTCGGCTGGTGGTGGGCTGACTCGGTCGCGGCGCTGGTCGTGGCGGTGCTCGCGGTGCGCGAAGGCCTGGAGGCCTGGCGCGGCGACGTCGAGTCGCCGTTCGAAGTGCTAGAGGACCTCGAAGACGAGGACGACTGACCCGTCACCCGACGATGAAGAGCCAGTGCTGCAACCCAGACATGCGCTACGAAAACCCGCTCTACATGGCTGAACTTGCCGACATGGCCGATCTCATTGCGGCGGGTCGACTGCAGTTGGGTGTGGACTTCAACCTGAAGATGCTTGAGGCAATCGTGAAGGAAATTAAGCCCGCGCTGACCACCAAGTAATATTCTGCGCCAAGCTGTTTTTAGCGCTCTATCACGCGCTGAGATGCTTGTTCCCATACAGCTTGAGCCATACATACAGTAATGCCCCGGCAGGCACCCGCAAGGGTTCCGCCGGGGCATTACTATGCTCACATTCTTAGAAATCCTTCTGCCTAGAAGTCCCTCTGTCTAGAAATCTTTCGTCTTTTCCCAGGGCTCAATAGCGCCCGGAACCACCTCAAACAGCGGATGGGCACACGCCGCCAGCTCGCCGCGCGCCGCCAGGCGCTCGCTCAACCGGTGCTCCCACTCGGGGTCGCGCCCCGCCACCTTGTGCTGCAGAAAGGCGAGCTCGTACTCCAACTGACCTAAAGGAACAGGAATCAGCGCGACCGAAGCGTATGGGTTTTCTGCCTTGTCGGTGCCGTTTTTGTAGGCTTTGTCAGTGCTATCTTCGCCCGCACCAATCAGAGCACGGTTGAAAGAGTAGCCGCGGGCATCCGCCTCATCCGCCAGCCCGGACAGGTAGGCGGCAACCGCCTCCAGCGGCTGCGGATGCGCGCGAAAACGAATCAGCTGCGGATGGTTCGTGTACCCGCGAGTCAGACCCCGCAGAACCTTCTGCGCCAGCAGGGTTTCACGCCAGCAGGCGACCAGGGCGCGCCGATCGAGCAGACAGGGGTGAAGGGACCAAATGCGCACGCTTAGCCCTGCGCTTCTGCCGCATGTACCTCAGCGGCATTTTCACCAGCCGATTCTGCGCCCGCGTGCTCGTCGCTAAAGTGCAGGAAGCTCTTGAGCACCAGCTCACGCACCGCGTGCAGCAGGGTATCGCGCGGATGCTGCTCCTGCGTACCGCGTGCCGCGGCGGCCGCCTCGTCGTATTCGGGCCAGGACAGCAGCATGGCAAGGGCCGCCACAATCTGACCCACGGCAAGCTCACCATCGCTTGCCGACGCAAAGCCCGCCGTCTCGGTGGAGAGCAGCTGGGTGCGGCACAGACCCGAACCGGCACGCAGCAAAATGACGCTGGGGTGCTCGGCGCCGGGGCGGCCGTGGCGTTCCTCGGTGACGTCCTCGGCGACCTCCAGGTGCGTGGCGAGGAGCGCCTCATCGTCCATGGCGGCGAGGCGGTCGTAGCGGCGTACGGACTCGGTGAGGGCACGGGCGATGGGCTGCTGAATCGGGTAGGTAATCTCCTCGAATCGCTGCAGGGGCTCGGTCACGCCCGCCGCGGTCGCCTCGGTCGGGCGGCGCAACCAAATCATGCCGAAACCAATAGAATGAACGTTCCGGGAAGCGAAGTCGTTCAGGTACGCCACGTAGGTCTGCTCGTAGTGGCTGCGGTCGCGGTTCTCGCTCGCATCCTTCAGCCAGGTTTCCGCGTAGGAGGCGGGGGTCAGCGCCTCACGCTGAATGAACCACGCCTCCGCACCGCCGTCGGCAACCCAGGCACGCGGACGCTCATCCCACGGGCGCGGTGCGTCCGGGTCCGCCGAATCGCGAATAATCTCCCAGTTACCCAGCATCTGCGCGCGACCACCGGGCACCAGCACCGACGGCAGCTGACGCACCATCGTGCTCACAATTTCGTCACCGGGCAGGCCGCCGTCGCGGTAGGTGAACTGCTCCTCGGCGCTCTCACCGGCAACGCGCGGGGTAATCACGAACGGCGGGTTCGACACCACCAGGTCGAAAAGCTCACCGGCGACTGGCTCCAGCAGGGAACCCTCACGCAGGCTCACGCGCGCCTGCGGGTTCTGCGGATCAATGTTGAGTGCCCGCGCGTTCAGCAGCAGGTTAAAACGGGTGAATGCCAGGGCACGCTCCGAAATGTCGGTGGCGGTTACGTGCTCAGCGTGAGCGAGCAGATGGAAGGTCTGAATACCGCAGCCGGTACCCACATCCAGGGCGCGCTTGACGGGGGTGCGCTCGGTAATCTGCGCCAGAGTCAGGGAGGCGTGACCAATGCCGAGCACGTGATCCTTACGCAGCACGCCGGGGCGCTGATGCGCACCCAGGTCGGCGGCAACAAAGATTTCGGTGCCGTCATCGGCGGCGTGCGGGCGCAGATCAACGCTCGCGGTCCAGCGGGCAGAATCCGCGGCGTCACGCTCAATCAGCGCGGCATTCTCGAAATCAACCAGGGTCTTACCGAAAACCTCGGCTGCCTCAGCCTCGGTGAGCGGGCGAGCCAGCAGGAAAAACGCCAGCAGACGCGCCAGGTTCTTCTCCTCCACGCTGTAATCGCCGCGCAGAATGTGCTCCACACGCCACAGACCCGGAACCACCTGGTCACGAGCCATCGCCTCAGCCGCCTCAACACCCAGCAGCTCCTGCACAGCGTCATAGCTGTAGTTCAGCGCCAGCAGGCGTTCACGGATGCGAGTCAGGCGGGCGTAATCATCGCTGCGGGGAGCATCCGCAACGGCGGCGTACTC
>ERZ1674052.59-NODE-59-length-25888-cov-2.590059_pt1 | contig 25888 bp, 31 predicted proteins | sample MGYA00581124_ERZ1674052 | MGnify/ENA primary metagenome ERZ1674052 (study PRJEB41354, sample SAMEA4873301) | human saliva metagenome | biome: human-associated habitat [ENVO:00009003]; feature: mouth environment [ENVO:08000002]; material: saliva material...
TACAGGGGCGACATCGAGGATGTGGTCGACGATGAGTAGGACGATGACTGGCGAGGTGTGCCCGGTGACGGGAGAGCCTCTGCTGCCGGGTGAGTATCTGTCTCGTGGTGGGGCGGCGCGTCTGAGGGTTGCGACTCAGTCCCTGCCTGGACTCATGGCGGATCTGGCTTACATCACGTCGCGCAAGTCGGTGCCGGAGGGTGGCGGATCGAAGGGGCACTCGGTGTCGTCGCCGCCGCTGCGTCTGGCGCTGATGCTTGAGGTTGATGAGATGGCCTCGGCGCTGCAGACGTGGGGTGACGAGCTGATCCGCCTCGTCATGGGGCCGAAATACAGTGTCCCAGCCCGGGATTGGCGGACGGTCGCTCAGCTGTTCGCCGCGCACGAGGACCGCGTTCGGCGTTGGCCGCTGGCGGCGCAGTGCGCCGACGAGGTCTTGTATTCGATCAAGCGCTTGGAGCGCCTCGCGGCCCCGGCGCACGCACGCCTCATGTTCGTCGGCAAATGCCCGAGGTGCGGAGCTGACTTGCTCGCGCGGGAGGGTGCCGAAGAGGTGAAGTGCCGTGAGTGCTGGCAGCAGGTCGATTGTCGGACGGCCGTCGTGCTCATGATGGCCGAGGCAAAGCGGCTTGAGCTGCCGCGTCCGCGTGCGACCAGGGTCGCTGAGCTGATCGTCGGCAAGCCGATCAAGGACGCGACCGTGCGGTCGTGGTGTCAGCGGCGGAAGCTGCGGCCGGTCTCTCCGGAGGTCGGGCCCCGCACCTACAGGGTCGCGGACATCGTGACCCTCGCGTCCTGACCAGGAGCCACCCCCGGGCAGTGCCTCACGTGCACCCGGGGGGTGTTCTGTACCCGGGGGAGGTCTGAAACCACCCCGGGGGGTGGTGTGAAACACCCAGGGGGCAGGTCTTGCGTACAGGGTGCAACGGTGTATATTTTTAGTGTGGCCTTCCGCGTAAGTGGGGGGCCATTCGATTTTGCGGCGAGGGGGTGGCGCGCATGGTGTCATCCCGCACGGGCACGAGCCAGTACAAGCACTGGCGCAAACGAGTGCTCGCGGCCGGCCGCGCAGCAGGCATCACGCACTGCCCGTCATGCAACGTTCTGCTCGATTATGTGAACACGCGGACGCCATCGTCGGCCGAGCCTGATCACATCCTTCCTCATCGCTGGGGCGGCAAAAACGTCCTCGAGAACGGTCGCGTCCTGTGCCGTCGCTGCAATCAGTCGCGCGGCGACCGCGTGAACGTGCCAAAACGGCAGGTTCGGCCTGCTTCGGTTGACTTCGATTGGTGAAAACACCTGTTTTGCCCGTGTTTTCAGGGCAAATAGGGGCCTATCCCCCTCCCTCCCCCACCGTGAGTGCCCACAGCGGTATAGCGCCATACCCCCCCGCTTTCAGGCGGGTTGAGCTGGAAAAACGCTGACCGACCGTGTTTGTTTGGCACGCGGCCGCTGGTGGTGTCTGGTGGGGTGATGGCGCTCGCGGTAGGCGTTTTTCGTTGGTGTTTGGCGGTTTAGGGGGTGGTTGTGGTGGCGAAGAAGAAGGCAGACGCGAAGAAGGCGGATGCGTTCGATGAGCTTGAGGCCCGCAAGAAGCTGCTCGATCTGACCCTGGCGTCCCTCGAGTACGCCGAGTTCGATAAACGTGCGCCCCTGATTCGGGAGGCTCGCGCGCTGATTTCCGAGATTTCAGGCACTTCGGGGGCTGCGGTTCCGGAGTCGGTGAAGGGAGAGGGGGGCCAGGTTGTCGATTTCCAGCAGCGATTGGCGAAGCATCGAGCAGGCTCCCCGGCTGCGGGTCGCCGTTGAGCGCCGCGCAAAGTCCTTCGGCGAACTGGCAGGTGAGTTCGCGTCGACGTTTGGGCTGATGCCTGATGCGTGGCAGCAGCTCGTCCTTGACGACTGGCTCGCCGCCTCCGCTAAAGACGAATGGAAGCACCCCGTCGCCGGCCTGTCCGTGCCTCGCCAGAACGGGAAGAACGCCTTGCTCGAGATGCGCGAACTTTTCGGCATGGTGTTACTCGGCGAGACCGTGATTCACTCGGCGCACGAGGTCAAGTCCGCGCAGGCGCACTACAGAAGGTTCAAGGAGTTCTTCGGCAAGAAAGCCGACGACGAGGCCGCTCGATACCCTGAGCTAAACGCAATGGTCGAACAGGTCAGGAACGTCAACGGCCAAGAAGCGATCATCCTCAAGAACGATCCGTCGCGCGGCTGGCACGGCGGCTCCCTGCGAGTCATCGCTCGCTCGAAGTCCTCGGGCCGTGGCTTCACCGCTGACCTGATCGTCCTCGACGAGGCTCAGGAACTGACCGAGGATGCTCTCGAAGCGATCACCTCGACCGGCTCGGCCGGTCACCTCGGCAACTCACAGGTGCTGTACACGGGGACGCCGCCCGGCCCGAACGCCAACGGCCAGGTATTCGAGCGCATCCGAGATCAGGCGCTATCTGAGCATCCCGGCGCTATGTGCTGGCACGAATGGTCAGCTGACCCTGACAAGCCGCTGCGTATGGACGACGTCAAGACCTGGGAAGCAACGAACCCTGCGCTGCTGGCGGGCCGCATGAAGCGCGCATTCATCGAGCTTGAACGCAAGACGCTCTCGGATGAAGGCTTCGCGCGCGAGCGCCTCGGAATGTGGCCGGCAAACGCGGGCGCATCGCGGGCCATCGACCCGACCACCTGGGACGCCACAACATCCGAAGCCCCGGCAGACGGAATCCGGTCCTTCGCCGTCGCTTTCAGCGCGGACGGCAAGCGCCAAGCGCTCGCGGGCGCGCTAAAAACCGGCTCGGGCCCCGACGTTCGCTTCCACGTCAACGCCATCGACACGTTCACCGGGTCGACGGACGACGGCGTGAAGGCCGTCGCCGACTGGCTCGCAGCCCGAAAAGACCGGACAGCGCAGATTAACCTCGTCGGTGGCTCAGGCGCGTCGGCGCTCGCGGACGCTCTGCAGATCCGTGGGGTGCCCGCGAAGATCGTGCACATCATGACGACGCGTGAGTACCTCGAGTCGTGTTCGCTGTTCTTCGAGGGGCTACGCGACGGCAGGATCACGCACCCCGCAGGTGACCCGGAGGATGCACTCAACACGGCGGTGGCCGTGTGTGACAGGAAGATTCGCGCCCGTGACGGTGCGTGGGGATGGGAAGCGTCAATCCCCGATGGAGATGAGACTCCGCTAGAGGCCGTGTCTGCGGCTGTCCTGGCGGCTAAGACGACCCGGCGCAGGCCGGGCAAGAAAGCGAGGGCCCTGTGAGCGCCAAAAAGTTCATGCTCGCGACCCCGGTGCAGTTCTCGGCTCCGGCTGTGCCGGGGCTGACGCCCGCAGAGCAGACGGCGCTCGCTCAGCTCGTCGAGCTCTGGCGAACCAAGCAGCCCCGCAATCGCCTGCGCCAGGCGTACCTCGACGGCGTCGTCCGCCCCGACAACCTGAATATCTCGGTGCCGGACGACATGGTCGACCAGCTCGGCGCAGTGATCGGGTGGCCTCGGAAGGTCGTTTTCGGCCTGTCGGACCTGCTGATCTGGGACGGAGTAACCGCGGCGAACGGTCACGACAACCCGTTCGAGATCGACGACCTGCTGGCCTCGACCGGCTTCGAGCTTGAGATCGCGCAGACCATCCCGTCATCGCTCACGCACTCGGTCGCTTTCCTGACGCTCCGTAAGGGCGTCGAGGCGGCAGGCGAGCCTCCTGTGATCATTCAGGGGCACTCGGCGGACTGGGCTGCGGGACTCTGGGACCGCGTGCGACGCCGCCTGTCCTACGGCCTGACCATCGACGACATCGACGACGCGGGCCGTCCGACACGCTTCACTCTGTACACCGCAGACTCAACCTACGTCGTCGAGGTGAACACCGCATCAGCTTGGCGGATCATCCACGCCGAACTGCACGGCATGGGCGCTCCCATGATGGAGGCATTACCCTTCGAGCCGTCTCTCGACCGTCCGCTCGGGCGCTCGCGGATCTCCCGCGACGTCATGAGCATCACTCAGCGAGCAATGCGCACGGTCCTGCGCGAAGAGCTCGCGACGGAGCTGTTCACGGCTCCTGGCATCCTGCTGTCTGGCGTCGACTCGGATCTGATTGACGATCTACGCTCGTGGGACTGGAAGCTGGGAACGATCAAGACGATCTCGTCCGGTGAAGATCCGGAGGGGCCGAAGGTGACGGTCTTGCCGCAGCAGTCGGCGCAGCCGTTCACGGAGCAGATGCGTGCGCTTGCGACCGAGCTGTCGGGCGTCTCGTCCCTGCCGGTCTCGTCGCTCGGCGTGATTCAGGACAATCCATCGTCGGCGGAGGCTTTGTACGCGGCGAAGGAAGAGCTGGTCATCAAGGCGAAGAACGCGCAGCGCGTTTTCGACGCGGCGCTGAATCGTGTGTATGCGCACGCGGTGATGATGCGTGATGGCCTTGATGAGATGACGCCTGAGCTGCGGTCTCTGGCGACGCGGTGGGGCGACCCGGCGCACCCGTCGATTGTCTCGCAGTCTGACGCCATCGTGAAGCAGATCAGCGCGCTTCCGTGGCTCGCCGAGTCCCCTGTGGTCCTCGAAGAGCTGGGTTATTCGGGCTCGCAGATTGCGCGTCTGATGTCGGACAAGCGCCGAGCCGAGGCGTCCGGTCTGCTTGATCGACTGTCCGCGGCTGAAGCCGCTGACGTAGACGCGCCTGCTGCGACTGGCGAGAAGTAGAGATCGTGAGGTGGCAGCGTGCATATCCACGACGTGCAGCAGCTCGCGCGGACGCAGAACCGTGCGGGCGATGTCGCTGAGCGCCGACTGCGGGCGCTGTGGAAGCGCCTGCCTCTCGATGATCTAGGGACGCTTGAGGACGCGCTGTATCAGCTGTATCCGCGCCTCGTTGAGGAATCGGCTGAGGTCGCGTCGTCTGCGGCGCTCGAATGGTACGAGAAGCAGCGAGAGGCAGAGGGCGTCGCGAAGGCGTACTCCCCCGTGATGCCGACCGGGCTCGTCGATCAGGACGACGCAGAGAAGATCGTCGGTGCCACGCTGCGGGATCTGCGGGAGGGCATCGACCGCGCGAAGGCGCTCGCGCGCCTCACGGACGGCGCTCGCAAGTTGATCTCAGACTCGGGCCGCGCAACTGTGCAGCACGCGGCCGAAGCCGACCCGAAGTCCCCGAGGTACGCTCGCGTGCCGACAGGCGCTGAGACATGCGCCTGGTGCATGCTCTGGGCGTCCCGTGGCTTCGTGTACCGAAGCGAAGAGACCGCGCACTTCAAGCGCTCGCACTTCAAGTGCGATTGCCAGATCGTGCCCTCATGGTCGAAGAAGCCCCGCATCAAGGGATACGACGCCTCGAAGTACGAGGACATGTATCGGAAGGCACTCGCCTCGCTTGAGGACGAAGGCGCGTACATCGACGACGCGCGCGTCATCACCGCGAAGATGCGCGAGCTCTTCCCCGACCAGCTCACGGACGGCCACACGCCCAAGCCGTGACCAACAGCCACCCCGCAGCCAGCCCGGCGTGCGGGGTCTTTACACACCGGCCGCGCGCAAAGCCTGGCCATCCACCCCGTTCTCTCCGCAATGGAAGGAAAAGCACTCATGGAAAACACCACCGAGCAGGATCAGGAGATCAAGGACGGCGCGCAGGCCCCGGCCGAAAACTCCCCCACCACTGATACGGCCGTCCAGGACAACGACCGCGCCGACACCGCAGAGACCTCGCAGGAGGCCATGCAGGACGACGCCGAGCAGGACTGGAAGGCACACGCCCGCACGTGGGAACGCCGCGCCAAGGCCGACCACAAGCAGCTCGAAGCGCTCACGGAAGCGATCAACGGAAAGGACACCACCATCGAGGAACTGCGATCTCAGGTCGCAGCCCTCGAAGCGCAGGCGCACCGAGCAAAGCTGATCGCCGCCGCCGCCTCCGAGTACGGCGTCCCCGCCGATCTCATTCACGGTGACACCGAGGACGAGATCAAGGAGATCGCGCAGCGACTCGCCGACTGGCGAGGCACCACGGCCACGCCGGCCGTGCCCGCGCTCGGGTGCAGGTGTTTTCCCGCCTCGTCCGTCGTCTCTGTCTCTTGATGAGCAGATCGCGGCGGCGCAGACCGCTGGCGACTTCAAGCTGTCGGCGCGCCTCAAGGCGGTCAAGCTCGCGAGCCTGACCGCTGAATCCACCAACTGACATTCATTCCCCTTCTCTTGACAGGAGATTCATATGCCCGGTATTACCGAGATGGCAACCACTTACAACTGCCCGAATTACGTCGGCGAGCTCTTCGCCGCATCCCCGGAGGACACGCCGCTGCTGTCCTCGATTGGTGGCCTGACTGGCGGCGAGTCCGTCGAGTCGACCACCGTCGGCTGGCAGGTCACGGACCTGCGAGACCCGCACTCGCACGAACGTTGAGAACGTGCTGGAAATCCACCAGGAGGCCGTCTCCGTGTCGTACACGAAGATGGGCGCTCGCCGCCAGTACGGCCCGACCGGAACCGCCGTGCAGCTGGGATCGACCACGCTGCCCGCTGACGAGCTCGCCGAGCAGCTGCAGGCGCAGATCAAGCAGATCGCAAGGGACGTGGAAAAGACTTTCCTCACCGGCACCTATGCGAAGCCGACCACGAACGCGACGCCGCGTAAGACTCGCGGCCTGCTGCAGGCAATCACGACCAACGTCGCGACGACCACGCACAAGGCATCCGAGCTGACCGCATCCGACGTGCTGGACCTGATTCAGAAGGTCTGGGAGAACGGCGGAGTCCAGGAGACCGAGACCCGCACGATCATCGTCAACGCCTCGCTCAAGCGTGCGCTGACCCGTCTGTTCGTCAAGGACGGCTTCGAGCAGTCCGACCGCAACGTGGGCGGTGTCAACCTCAAGATGCTGGAAACGGATTTCGGTTCGTTCAACATCATGCTCAACCGTTACATGCCGGCGACGAAGCTCGCGGTCGTCTCCCTCGAGCAGCTCGCACCCGCGTTCCTCGAAGTGCCCGGAAAGGGCAATTTCTTCGCTGAGCCGCTCGCAAAGAGCGGTGCCTCTGAGAAGGTCATGCTGTACGGCGAGATCGGCCTCAAGTATGGCAACGAAAAGGCGCACGGCGTCCTGACTGTGGCGGCGGGCTGATCAACATGGCAAAGAAGAAGATCGACATGGTGACGCTGCGCTGCGACGCGATCCCGACCCTGCTCATCACGACCCCTCACGTTCAGTTCGAGGACGGTCTCGCGACCGTCCCGGCCGAGGACGCCGAGATCATCCTCGACGTCCTCGGCGATGACTTCGGCATCACCAGCGAGGCTGGCGAACCGCAGCCCGAACCGGCACCCGAGGCCACCGCTGACGCGGAGGACGCGCCCACCGACTAGCAGCTAGGAGGCTGAGCATGGCACCAGCGGCTGACCCGCTCGAAGTCAAGATCGCAGCCTTCCGCGCCCGCTACAGCCTATCTGAGGAATCCCAGGTAGGGCAGCAAGTCGTAGAAGCCGCCCTCACCCGAGCCGCACGCATCGTCCGCGACGAGCTCGCAGCCGACAAGATCGACCTCGCCGCCGCGCTCGCGGACGGCACGATCAGGCGTGACTCGTATGAGGACGTTGTGTGCGACATGGTGCGCTATGCGATCCGTCAGCAGGCTGACGGTTTTGCGTACGGTGCGACGCAGTCGACGGTGACGGGTGGCCCTTACTCGCAGTCGTCGACGTTTTCGGTGCCGGTTGGGTCGATGAGTTTCACTCGGGTCCATCGGCGCAGGCTCGGGATCCGTCTGACTCGCTTTGCGTCTGTCCGGACGATCGGGGTGCGCTCATGATCTTCGGGGAGACCGTGCAGCTGAGGAATCGGCAGTCCGGCTCGCTCGATGAGTTCGGCAATAAGCGAGTCGAATACAGTGGGGCGTCGATCTCGATCCGTAACGTTCTGGTCGCTCCGGCCTCATCGCAGGATCTTGGGCCGGAGCGACCGGACGGCGATGCGACGATCATGACTTTCCATTTCCCCAAGACCTATATCGGGCAGCTCAAGGGCTGTCTGATCGGGTGGAAGGCGTGCTGGTGGGAAGTGATCGGCGATCCCAAGCCGTACAGCAAGGACTCGACACCTGGCGTATGGAACAGGCCCGTGCAGGCAAGGCTGGTGGAGGGCTAACGTGGTGAAGATCAAGATCGACAACGCGACTCTCCGCGACCTGACGACGCCGATGATTGAGTCCGCTGCAGAGCGGATCGCGGAGGCGGCGGGCAAGGGCTTTGAGCCGTCTGTGCAGCAGGGCAAGACGAGGCCGCACGGCATCGTCAAGACTGCGACTTTCAAGGCTCGCCGCGACAACGCACGGCATAACGCGCTACTGAAGGCGCTGAATGCGGGGCACGTATGAGGTCATCGACAGCAGCGCTCATCGCCTACTTGGCGCGGAAGTTTCCGGGCACGTCGGTCTCGAATCGAGTGCCGGAGGACCGCCCTCGGCGGTTCATCACGGTCGAGCGCACGGGTGGGCAGCGCACGCACCTGTGGGACTCCCCGATGTTCGCGGTCCAGGCATGGGCTGCGACGGAGGCTGAGGCGTCTGCGCTTGCTGATGAGGTCGCTGTCGCGATCCTCGACTGGCAGCGCGAAGCATTCGTCGCGTATTCCGACGTGCGGTCGGTGTACGCCTTCCCGGACCCGGATGCCCGGGTTCCTCGTTTTCAACTGACGGTGAGTGCCACCTTGGCGCTCACCTGAATCTTTACTCTTGACAGGAGAGTCACATGTCAGAACAGAATTCTGCACTTGTTACTGCGGCTAAGCCGCAGAAGGGCGGCGCGTTTTTCGCCGCTCCGCTGAACACGCCGCTCCCTGCTGATGCGACGACCGCACTCAACACGGCGTTCGTGAAGCTGGGCTACCTCTCGGAGGACGGCTTCGAGAACCCAATCGAGACCGAGTCCAGCGACATGAAAGCCTTTGGCGGTGACGTTGTGCTCACCCAGCAGACCGGCTACAAGGAGACGTACAAGACGAAGCTGCTGCAGGCGCTCGATCCTGACGTCCTCCGTGAGGTGTTCGGGCAGGAGAACGTCACGCAGGCTGGCGGTGCCGACAAGCCGATCACCGTGCGTCACAACTCCAAGGCTCTGCCTCGCCGCGTGTTCGTGTTCGAGGTCCTGCTCACGGGCGGTCTCATCAAGCGGATCGTGATCCCCGAGGGTCAGATCACCGAGCGAGGCGGCGTCGTGTACAAGGACGGCGATGCGGTCGGTTACGAGGTGACGATTGCCGCGTACCCGTCCGCGAAGGTTGAGGGCGACTGCGCTCGCGAGTACATCGCGAAGGCTGCGGCCTGATCGACCTCACAGTCGTGGAGAGGGGCGGAGCCTGCCTGACCACCATCCCCGGGGCGCCCCGCCCCTCTCCATTCCACCAACATTAGGCGCGACAAGTATTCACAGACTTAGAAAGGTTGAGCGCGATGACTTTTTACAACCAGATGGTGCCCGGCAACCCCGACGACGTTGAGAACGTCGCAGTCCCGCCGCACAGCGACGCCGAGATCGAGTGGCACGGCGGACCTCGCGAGCAGGGCGGATACGCTACCGCGCATCCCGCTGATGGCTCGATGGAGGCCGTGCACGACGCTCTCAGACGATACGAGCGCGCCGTTGAAACGGCTGCGACTAAGGTCGCGGAGGCGAGCCAGCAGGAGACGCATGAGGCTCATCACGGCCCGGTCAATACCATCCCGCAGGTGCTGCGTACGATCGAGATCCGGGGCGTGCAGGTGACTGTCGACCCGACCATCTTCGATGACTTCGAGCTGCTCGAGTCTCTCGCTGAGATTCAGCGCGGCGACATCCTCGCACTGCCGACCGTTTTCCGCGCTGTCGCGGGCGATCAGGCTTCGGCGCTGCTCAACTCCATCAGGCGCGGGGACGGCCGGGTCACGGCGACGGCCGCGACTGAGGTGCTCGTCCAGATCATGAGTGAGCTGGCCCCAAAAGCCTGACACTCGCCGCGATCCTGGCGCACGCTCCCGATGAGCTGGAGGCTGACTTCCTCCGGTTCTTCGGGCGCGTCCCGCGTCAGATGTCTGCCAGGCAGGCTGCGCGCCTCGCGGCCGTCGTTATCAAGCAGACGGAGTCCTGGACGCTGAGGGCAATCGACCAGGAGTGGCAGTGGCGGTCGCTTGACGCACATCTAGCTGCGATCCAGGCGGACTCACTTCGCTGGCTCCAATGGGCAAAGACAGATGAGGCGCAGAAGGGCCGGGGCATGCCGCCGCCGATCCCACGCCCGGGCACAAGGGTCGAGATCGACACCATGCCTGACACAGACTGGATCGACGCGCAGCTCAACGCAGCCCGAGTGGCAGTTGAAAACTAGATAAGGAGAGGGCATGGCCGAAGGCACATCCCTGGGGACAGCCTGGATTGATGTAGTCCCCTCGTTTAGGGGCCTCAAGAAGCAGATCGCAGCCGAATTCGGCTCCGGCGACATCACGTCCGCGCTCACAGGCGCGACGGAGTCTTGGGGGTCACAGATCGGGCAATCCTTGTCGAAGCATATCGGCGGTGCCCTCTCCTCAATCGGTAAGCTCGGCCTCGGAGGCGTCGCCGCAGCGGTCGGCGGCGTCACGGCCGCGCTCGCAGCTCAAGTCCCCGCGGCGATTGCCGCGTCCGACGCGACCGATAAGTTCAAGAAAACGCTAGAATTCGCGGGTGTTGACCCCTCGCGCATCAAGCAGCTGACCAAGGCCGCTCAGTCCTACGCTGACCAAACTGTGTACGACCTGTCGGACATCCAGTCGGTGACGGCGCAGCTCGCCGCGAACGGGGTCAAGGACTTCGACAAGATGGCCGAAGCGGCCGGCAACGTCAACGCCATCGCGGGCGGCACGAAGCAAACTTTCAAGCAGGTCGCGCTCGCACTCGTGCAGATCAACGGAGCGGGCAAGCTCACGACCCAGGACTGGAATCAGATTGCCGCAGCCATTCCCGGCGCGTCCGGCAAACTCCAGGAAGCCCTCAAGCAAAACGCCGCGTTCACCGGCAATTTCCGCGACGCGATGAGCCAAGGCCAAATCACGGCCGAGGAATTCAACCAGGCACTCATGGACCTTGGCTTCACCGACGTCGCCGAGCAAGCCGCTAAGTCGGCCTCCACCTTCGAGGGCGCGTGGGGAAACCTCGAAGCCGCAGTCGAAAAGGGCCTCGTCGCCTCCCTCGACAAGGTCAAGGAGCCACTCACAGACATCATCAACGCAGTCGGCGACCAGCTCGGCCCCGCATTCGACAACGCAGGCAAATACGTCGACATTCTCGCCGGAAAGCTCCGCCCATTCGCCGACGCCATGAAGGACGGCAAACTCACCCTCGAGGACATAGTCAAAGCCCTCGGCCAGGCAACCGGAGGATTTGCTGCACTCGCGGGCGCGGGCACACTACTCGCCGATCCGTCACTGATCATCGGGGCATTCGACGCGCTACCCTCGCCGTCCGCGCTCGTGGAGAAGTTCTCGGGTCTTGGCGGCGCGGTCAAGGATGGCGTCGGTAAGGTGTTCGCGCCGGCTGTCGAGTCCGTCGGGCAGCATGCGAAGAGCCTCGGCAGCGCCTTGAAGTCTGGCGCTGGTGAGGCAGCATCGAATGCGTCTGCGGCGATCGGTGAAAAGCTCTCGGGCTTCGGCCGCGTGATCCGTGAGGCCGGTGACAAGCACATCGGGCCCTCGTTCGGGACTCTCAGTGGCAAGCTCTCCGGTATCGGCGGCGTCCTCAAGGAGGGCGCAGGCAAGGCACTCGGGCCTGCTGTGCAGGCAATGCACGGCCTCGGCCCGAAGATGGGGCAGGCGCTCGCGGGCGCTGCTGGCCCGGTCGGCTCGGCCGTCGAGGACTTGATCGGGCAAGTCGGAATGTTCCTGAATCCGGCCAGGTTCGGCAAGGTGCTGGCCTTCGGTGGTCTCATCACTGCGGCGGTCGCCGGCATCGGCGCGCTGGTGCAGGCATCTGGCGGTGAACTGACGACGCAGATTCAGACGATGATTTCGGACATGATACTCAACGTGTCGAAGTACGGCTCAGAGTTGGTATCGAATGCGCCGCAGCTGATCGCGTCGGGCGCTGAGGCAGTCAAGACCCTGATCACCGGCATTACAAACGCGCTGCCGGTCCTGCTGAACATGGCCGGGCAGATCGTCGAGTCTTTCGTCGGCGCGTTCGCGGATTGGCTTCCGCAGCTAATCCCCGCTGCCGCGCAGATGATCGTCGCGCTCGTGAAGGGCCTCGTCGATATGCTTCCGCAGCTCATCAATGCGGGAGTCGAGCTGATCAACGGTCTAACGGCCGGACTGACGGCGGCGATCCCGGTGTTGCTCGAAGCGCTGCCGGGCATCATCACCTCGCTGCTCGACGCGCTCTCGCAGGGTATCCCGCAGCTGATTCAGGCGGGTGCGGGCCTGCTGACGGGCCTCATCAACGGCATCGTGCAGGCGATTCCAACGCTGGCAGCGGCGCTGCCGCAGATCGTCACGACGATCGTCACCACGGTCGCGCAGGCACTGCCGCAGCTGATTCAGGCAGGTGTGCAGGTCCTGCAGGCACTGATTAGCGGCTTGCAGACGGCGCTGCCGGCGCTGATCGATATGCTGCCGCAGATCATCACGACCGTCGTGACAACGATCGTTGAGAATCTGCCGCTGATCATCGATGCGGGCATTCAGCTGCTGACGACGCTGATCAACGGTATCCTCGAAGCGATACCGCAGCTGATCGACATGCTGCCGACGATCATCAACACGATCGTGACGACCCTGATCACGAACCTGCCGATGATCATCAGCGCAGGCGTGCAGCTGCTGATCGGTGTCATCAACGGCATCATGCAGGCGATCCCGCAGCTGATCGAGATGCTGCCGCAGATCATCACGACAATCGTCACGGTGCTCGTGCAGAATCTGCCACTGATCCTCAATGCCGGCGTGCAGATCCTCACGGGCCTGATCGACGGCATCATGCAGTCCCTGCCCGCGCTGAAAAACATCTTCTTTGACATTCCGAAGCAGATCGTGAATGTCCTGTCTAACGTCCCGTCAATGATGGTCTCGTCGGGCAAGAAGATCATCCAGGGCCTGATCGACGGTATCAAGTCGATGGCGGGTGCAGCGGCGGGCGCGGTCTCTGACTTGCTCAGCGGTGTCCGAAAGTACTTGCCGTTCTCGCCAGCGAAGAAGGGCCCATTCTCAGGCCACGGTTGGACCCTGTACTCGGGCCGCTCGATTGTCGAGGCTCTCGCTGAGGGTGCGGCGCAGCGCGCGCCGATGTTCGAGGCGGCGATCAGGGACACGATCGCGGCCGGGCAGGAGCAGCTCAACGGCCTCGAGGCAGGCGCTTTGTCGGTCACGGCAGGGCTTGGTGGCGCGGCTGGTCTGGCGCGTATCCAGGCGACCGGCCCACAGTACTTGGTCGTGCGCGACTCGGATGATCAGCTGATCGGCCGGATGCGCGTCGAGGCCGGGGGCGTCGTCTCGGATGGTCTCGCGCCGGCTTCGCGCTCTGCGCTTCGTGAGCGCATCGGATTCTAAGGAGTAAAGCTCATGGCGATTCAGTGGTCAGCGTCGTCCGGGTACATGTCGGTCGGCGTGGAAATGTGGTACACCGGGGACCCCCACCAGGGTTACGTCGAGGTGTACGCCCAATTCTGGCTGCGCTCGGACGGCTACGGGCACAATTTCTCAGCGAGCACCTCATGGTGGGGCAATGTGGGCGTCGGCTCGGAGACGGTGTCTTTCTCGTCTCCGACCGGCGCGACTGTGTACAAGGACATGGGCACGTCTCACTGGCGCGAGAACCTGCTGCCGAATCAGGAGCGCTCGATTGGTGTCGGCTATTCGCTGGGGCCGATCTGGAACGGGGGCCACCCGTCGATGCAGGCGTGGCTCACGCTGCCTGCTCGTCCGGCGAAGCCGCCGTCAGCGCCGTCGTACTGCAAGGCGACGCTGCTCGATGATGGCAAGTCAGTGTCGGTGTCGTGGCCTGCTGCGAAGCCGGCAGATGCAACGTCGCCGATCCGGTCGTACGTGATCGAACGATGGGACGCATACTCTGACAATTACTCGGGGCCGTGGCTACCGCGACAATGGCACGTAGTGTCCTGGGTGAACGTCGAGGGATCGACGGCCCCAACGTTCAGCGTGATCGACACCAAGGCCGTGTACGCGAACGATCGTTTCTGGTATCGAGTCTATGCGTCGCCGATCATCCCGACGCAGGTGCGCGACGTCTCAGACTTCATCCCGGGCCCGGCGTCCCCGCAGTCGAACGGCGTATCGACAGCACCTGAGCCGCCAGCGGAGCTGACGGCCGCGAAGAATGAGCGCGGCCAGATCCGCATCACCTGGAAAACAACATTCGCGTATCCGCAGGACGCGACTGTCGAGATCCTCGACGGCAATAAGAAGGTCGGAGAGGTGCGAGCCGACGCGGACGGATGGGTCCACGAGACCGCAGACCTGCAGGTGCCGCACACGTACCGAGCGATCCTCAAGACCGACAATCTGGAATCCGAACGCTCGGCACCGTCGAATACAATCCAGGTGCTGCAGAAGCCAGGGATTCCGGCCGTCTCCGGCCCGGGAACATACGCTGCGGTCGGAGCCGTCGCGTTCACGTGGGCGCACAACTCCCTCGACGAGACGTGGCAGGAAGCGGCCGACATTCGGTACGCCACCGTGTACACGGAAACCGCGTACGGCCATCGCGCCGGGGACTCGGGCCCCTGGCAGAGCGTCTCCGTCACGGGGGCCGTGCAGACCAAGACTATTGACCTGCCGGCTGGCGTCATCGACTACCAGATCCGCACGAAGGGTCAGCACCGCGAGTACTCGGACTGGTCCCCGGTCAGGCGGACCACGGTCACGTACGCGCCGGTCGTCGCGCTCGCGCCCGACGCGCTCACGCTCGACCGCTCGGCATTCGACGGGGCGCTCGTCGTCTCGCACGTGACGGGATCGTCGACGACGATCTCGACAGTGCTCTGCGAGCTGCTCTCGTCGAACCTGCAGGCTATCGAGCAGATCAAGGGCAGCGCGACAGCGCTCGGCGTCGCGCCGACGTTCTCGCGTGCGCCCCTGCGATTCAAGGCGCGCCTCGAGAATCGCACGGAGTATGTCGTCCGCGTGACGCTCACGGACGGATACGGGCTCACGACCACCGTCCAGCGGCGGTACACGGTCGAGTATCCGACGCCGCCCGAGCCGATTGTGACAGCCTCCTGGGAAGAAGATGAGGGTGACATGCTCATCTCGATTGCCTCCCCCGCCGTCCCGGCCGGCTCTAAGCAGCCGCCGACCGTCGAGACGCGGCTTGAGCGATCAATCGACGGAGGCTCGACCTGGACAATCGTCGCAGATAAACTCCCGCCCTCAACCATGTACAAGGACCGGGAGAGCCTCACGAACGGAACGACCAAGTACAGGGTGACCGCGACGTCGGCAATGCCCTCATCCTCCGTTACGGTCATCGACGCGCTCGCGGATTCGCAGGCGGTGTGGATTTCGGCGGGCCAGGGGTTCTCACGGTCGGTGCGTCTGGCGTGGAATCCAGTGACAGGCTCGCAGATGGGTCTCGTGAATCGCGAGGTCAAGTACTTCGCGGGACGGAGGCTGGGCGTCGAGCTGTCGGGCACGCAGCGTCAGAGGGTCGTGCAGGTGTCTGCGGCGCTGCTGGACTCGTCATCGCGTGAGCGGCAGGCGCTTGAAGATCTGGCCTACATGCCCGCGCCGTTCATGTACCGAGATCCCCTCGGCCGTGTCCTGTACGGCTCGCTATCGGACGTGCAGTTCGGCCGCGAGGTCGGCGGTATCTGGTCGGTATCGGCAAAGCTAACAGAGGTGAACCGTGGCTGATTCGTCGCCTGTTCGGCAGGCTGATTATCGGGTGATGCTCACGACGCCGGACGGGCAGGACATTGGCCTGCTCGATGGCGTCGAGTCCGGGTCGGTGACATTGTCTGCGACGTCGCGTCTGCGAGCGTCGGGGCAGCTGAGCCTCACAGAGACAGCTCAGGAGATCGACTGGTTCAACATGCACGCCCGCGTTGATTACGTGCCGGTCGGCATGGAGGGCTGGCCGGTCGCGACTTTCGTGATGTCGTCGCCGACCCGCTCGGTCAATGACCACCGTGTGACGAGGGACGTCGAGCTGCTCTCGACGCTCGCATATCTCGACCGAATGGCGACTGACCGTATCGAGCAGGTCGGAAATGCGCACCTGACAGACAATGAGCGATGGGGACTGATTAGAAGATACGCGGCAAAGGCACGTAATCTGCGGATAGGATTCAGAAAGTTTGGGGATTACGGAGGCGTCGGAGAGCCGAGCCTCATCAATGAGTCGATCGCATACGACGTCGGAACGAACGTGCTCACGATGCTCAACGATTGCGCACGCCTCGTCGGCTGGGGTGCACTGATCCCCGATCCGTACGGGGTCATCACGGGCGGGCCGTATATCCGGCCGTCACGCCGACCAGTGTCCTACATTTTCCGCGAGGGGGACTCGGCGATCCACTCGGCCGACTGGACAATCGACCGCGACATATTCTCGGTCCCGAACGTCGTGGTCTGCGTAGGGACGCCGGGATCAGACGATACGCAGCGCGGAGACGACAAATTCTACGCAGGGCCATCGCCGGCTGTTGTTGGTGTTGCGCGCAACGATAGTCCGCGTGACCCTCTCTCGACGGTGAACCGCGGCGAGATCATGCACGTCGAGACCGGCGTGAAAGCGACGTCACAGGCGGCAATCAATCAGGTCGCGCAACGGATCCTCACGGAGAAAGCGCTGCCTGCCGCATCTCTCGTGATTGAGCATCTGCCGATCAATATCCGACCCGGCGCGGTCGTCGAGTTCATCTCTCAGGGACAGCGCCTGCGGGGAACGGTTCAGGAGATGAAGATACCGCTATCGCCGACCGCGCTCGTTACGACCACAATCAAGGAGATTCCCGGTGAGTGACCTCGATTATCTGACTGAAGTCGTCGCTGAGCTGCGCCGAAAACTGGACGCGCAGCCCACTTATCAGTGGGCTACATGCGTGCGGAAGGCGACGCAGGGGCACGTAAACGTGCGGTTTGATGCGGACCTCTGGCGGCGCGACGCCGACGACAACGACGGCATCAGAGCCGTCTCGGACAAGCTGCTGCAGACTCAGGTAAATCCGGGTGATCGTGTCCTCGTGCAAATCCACCAGGGGAATATGCAGGCCATCGCGGCAACGCGAACGTATGAGGACCGCTATATTTTCCCGGAACTGCCGGGCAGCGGACCGAGGACTGGGACAGGCAGCCGGGAAGCCGGGAAGCCGGGCCCACCTGGCCCGAAGGGCGACACTGGCCCGAAGGGTGACCAGGGTGAGCGCGGCCCTGCCGGCCCACCTGGCCCAAAGGGTGACCAGGGTGAGACTGGTCCGCGAGGCCCGAAAGGCGATCCGGGTGAGGCGATCACCGTCGTCACGCCGGCCGGCGTCATCGCCGCGTTCGCTGGCTCGTCTGCGCCGACCGGCTGGCTCCTGTGCGACGGCAAAGAGTACGACCGCCGCACGTACCCGGAGCTGGCGAGGGTGTTCGGCAACGGCTTCCGTTTCCGTGTGCCGGACCTGCGCGGCCGCTTCGTGCTCGGTGCGTCCTCGACGCACCCTGCTGGTGAGCAGGGCGGCGAGGAAAAGCACACGATGACGACGGCTGAGATGCCTCGCCACCAGCACCAGATCGGCGGCGAGTCGACTCAGTGGGGCGGCGGCGCGGGCATCTATCAGACGGATTTCTCGAGCGGCGGGCGTTGGCCGGGCATCTCGAGTTTCGGCGCCGGGTATCTCGACCGTGCCGTTGCCAAAGTCGAGGGCCAGTCGCAGCCGTTCAACATCATGCCGCCGTACGTCGCGATGAACTTCATTATCAAGACCTGACAGACCATCCGGCCTGCCACACCACGCCCCGACCACCGCACCTGGTGGCCGGGGCTTCCTACACCCACTGAAAGGACTAAGCACGATGGCACCCGACGATTTCCAGACGATGCCCGAAACCAAGACACAGGAGGCCGAGCTGCTCGGCGCCCTGACCGAACGCAACGTAACCCAGCGCGAAGGAGGCCAGGCGTGAGCACCTCCCCTAATGATCCCCGCGTCGTCGCCGCCGTCGACACCGCCCTGCGAGCCATGCTCGAAGAGGTCGGACACGTCGGCGGCGACAAGTACTGGGACGCAGTCGGCAAGAGCGACTTCCGAGGCTACGCCTGGTGTGGCGCTTTCCAGGTCTGGGGCTTCCTGCAGGCCGGCGTCAACCTGATGAATGCGGCCTGGTGGTACTACGTCCCGTACATCAAGAATTTCGCACAGCAGATCGGCGCGTGGAGCGACGAGCCCGGCTATGGCAGGCAGGCGATCTACGAGTGGCACGGCGACGGCATCGCAGACCATGTCGGCGCTTCCTGGCCCGACCCCGCCGCCGCGCTCTTCCGCGCCGTCGAGGGCAATACGAGCATGGGCGGATCCCAGGACAACGGCAACGGAGTCCTCGTCAAGTACCGCTACGACGAGGACATCCTCGGCTGGGTCGACATGCACCGCGTGCTCGCATGGATGCTCGATAACGGCCGCTGGGACGGCGGCACCGCCGCGGCTCCCGCGCAGTCCGGCCCCACCGACATCACCGCCCTGCAGCGCGCCGTCGGCGCAGACCCCGACAACATCCTCGGCCCCGACACTCGCCAGCGCATCCTCGCCGTCGCCGCAGCATCCACCTGGGGCGGCAACGAGTTCCCATTCGGCGTCGAATACACGCAGCGCGTCGTCGGCGTAGAACCGGATGGCATCTGGGGCGAAGACTCAGAAGCAGCGCATGACGCCGTCGTAGGCCGCATCCAGGCAGCAGTTGGCGCATACCAGGACGAAATCTACGGCGCAGCAACCAACGCAGCCATCAGTATCGCGCTCGCGGGCGCAGAGACAGCGTGAGAGGAAACAGTCGTGAACCAGAGTGATATTCTGTTGGGCTTGCAGTCCGATCCGTTCGTGACGTCGGTCCTCATCGGCGTCGTGTGGCCGCTGATTCAAGCGGCGCTTGATCGCCCGTACTGGACGCGCAAGCGTCGAGTCTGGCTGATGGTGGCCGTTGCTGTCGTTGTGACGGCGGGCGTCTGGGTGTCGGGCTCTTACCCGGCCACCTGGAAGCTGATCGTCTCGCAGGCAGCGGTGTTCCTCGGCGTCGCCTGGACCGTGTATCAGATCCTCTCGGGGATCAAGATCGGCGGAGTGAGCCTTATTGATTGGACCGGCGCGCTCACGCCTGGCGGCGAGACCATCGACGACGTGCGAGCAAGCGCGGACGAGGCGGTGACACGCAGCAACTCGGGCGGTGAAGCGCAGCCGTGAGTGGCATCTTCGCCGACCCGAAGGTCATAGAGGCTACAAACGGCCTCATTGCGATCCTCCTAGCTGGCCTCGGTGGCGTCGTTGCGATGTGGTTCGCTCGCCTCAAAACGAGCATGGAATCGCACATGCAGCGCGTCACCAAGGCCGCAGAGGAGGCGAAGAAGGCCGCGCAGTCCGCAGACGCGCAGGTCAGCAATGACCACTCGACGATCTTCAGAGACGACCTCGATGAAGTCCGTGATGCCGTGAAAGCCGTCAGCGAGACGGTCGGCACCCTCGCGATCCTGCCCGAGCGCTTCGAGGGGCTCTCGTCAACGGTCGACCGCGTCGCATCGACACTCGACAGCCACGGCGTGAGCCTGTCGGACATGAAAGAGCGGATCGACAGGATCGACGAGCGGGGCGCGCACATGGCCGATGAGATTCATGCTGAGCGCACCTCGCGGGAGGCCGCGCAGCGGATGATCGACTCGCACGCCCACGACACGCACAGCTCGATCTATAAACGGATCGAGGCGCTAGAAGCGCGTGCCAACGCATGAAAGACCCCCACCTGCCGAAGAGGCAGGTGGGGGCTTTTCTTGTACCCATCGCGTACCCATGCGCTCAACAAATTGGCGCTAGATCAACGATAGATAGGAATGTGTGGAGATGGGGGGAATCAAAGAAGGGGCCGCTCACTGATCCGCACGGACCCACGCAAAAGTCTTGATTTGGTGACCTGCTGCCGTTTTCGCCACGATTCCATACGTCCCATATATCCAGCATGGCCCGTCCGGTATGCTGTGCGTGTACCCATTTTGTACCCAAGCGCGAAGGGCGGACACGATGGGCAGGCAATCCTTCGGGACCATCGACAAGCGGGGCACCACCTCGAAGCCGCGCTACCGCGCCCGCTTCGACGATCCTACCTACACCGGGCCTGGCCGCGCGCCCCGCATCTCAGCGCCGCACACATTCCCGACGAAACGCGAGGCGGAAATCTGGCTCGCTGCGCAGTGGTCCTCCATCGCCGCAGGGACGTGGGAGCACCCCGCAGACGTCGCCGCACGGGAGGCCGAAGCGGCGCGCCAGCAGTCACTCAGGGGGCTGACAGTCGCCGAGTGGGCCGACATGTGGCTCACCGACCTCGAGCGAACAGCCGCGGCGGGCACCCTGCGCAAGCGCCGCTCAGACCTGCGCCGGCACGTCCTCCCCTACCTCGGAGAAGCGGAGCTCGCAGACCTAACCTCAGCTGACCTCTCAAGCTGGTGGAACACCCTTGACGCCACACCAGGCGCGCGCCGAAATGCGTACGAAACCATGCGTGCACTAATGAACGCGGCCGTAGCCGACGACCGCACGCTACTGACCGCAAATCCGCTCAGCATCAAAGGCGGCGCACGCGAAGCACACACCATCCAGAAATACCTATACTCCCCTGCCGAGGTCACCGCGCTCGCGGCCGAGATGCACGCGAGGTATCGCGCGCTGGTCATCCTGCTGGCGGACGCGGGGCTGCGGATCAATGAGGCGCTCGCGCTGACGCGATCCTCGATCATCGAGCGGGAGGACGGCGGCATGAGCGTCCGAGTCGAGCGCTCGCTACATCGCGCCGGCCGGCACTTGGAGCCGGGGCCGACCAAGACGGCGGCGGGCGTCCGCACAGTCGTGCTCATGGGTGCGACGGCGACAGCGCTACGCGAGCACCTGCGTCACCACGTTGACGAGGGACCGGGCGCGATTCTATTCCCAACGCCGAGCGGCTCGGGCTTTGCGCGAGACACCGCGCTCATGCGGCTCCTGGCGGCAGCTCACGAGCGCGCGGGGATCATTATCCCGGAGGGCATGTCGGGCGGCTGGCACGCTCTGCGCCACTACTCGGCGACTCGGTACGGGCAGGCTGGCGCGACGACGCGCGCACTGATGACCCGATACGGCTGGTCCGATCCGGCGATGGCAGCGCGTTATCAGCGATCAGACGAAGAATACGAGCGCGAGCTCGTCGCTCGCATGGAGGCCCGCGCCGACAAGCGCTGATGGCGCTCGCGGCACTGCGAGTCTCTGAGCGCGTCGAAAAGCGCTGGTTTGGGGCAATTTGTGTGCGCTCAGGAGCGGGAATGCCTCTGAGCGCCACCCGGACGCAAATGTGCGTGCCTGATGTTAGCCTGGGAGTAATCGATCATTCGGCGTAATCTTGCAGCTGAATGGTTCTATATTGGCAAACCGCAGCTCGATGCGAGAGGCCGGGGCGCATGCGCCGCCCTAATCCGCGCAGATCCTGCCCCTGTGCCGATGATCGAGTCTCTCGCGGCACAGGGGCAGCTTTTTCTGCGAGGCATCATTCCGGCCTCGGAGGATATGCATCCCCCAGCACCAGTCCCCATTTCCCTACATGTCGCGTATTACTTTGTCGAGTGCCCGCTGTGCTCGGCGTTTGAGCGATGTGTCGCACTTGTCAGAGCACGTGTGTCGGTCGCGTTTCGTGTAGTGAATAATGCGGGGAACTGGTTGCCCGCAGACTACGCACGGCTCGCCGTTATTGGCGCGTCCATCGGGGTGTTTCAGCTCAGAAAGGTCCGCGAGGCATCCGCGCTCGGCCATAATCTGACGCGCCTGGGGAATGATGTAGTCTGGCAGCGTTCGTGTTGCGGCGGTTTTGCCGGCTGGGACGGCGGCTTGTATTTCTGCGATGGTGGTTGCTCCGAGCCTCGCTGCGAGTGCGATAAGCACGTGTGCTGCAGCGTCTGCGTCGGCTCCCGCCTCGTGATGCCTGAACTTTGGGAGTCCGAGTTCTTTCGATACTCGCGTGAGTTTGTAGCTTGGGAGTTCCAGGTGAGTTCGGGCGAGTTCGAGCGTGCAAATCATCTGCGGTACCTGCCATCGCAGATTTGTTGCTTCGCACGCGGCGACCATGACGGACGAATCAAAGTTCGCATTATGTGCTACCAGGGTGTCGTCCCCAATGAACGCGCTTAGGCGGGGTGCAACCTCGGGCCATGAGGGCGCTTGTGTAACATCTTCTGGGTGGATGTGGTGTACTCGAATGTTCCAATCGTTGAATTCGTCGTATCCAAGGGGCGGGTGGACGAGCTGGGCGAAGCGTTCGACAATTCTCCCGTCGCGCACACGAGTCGCGCCTACAGCGCAGACGGAAGCGCGTTTCGAGTTCGCGGTCTCAAAGTCGATGGCAGTGAAGTCGAGCATGAGGGTCTCCGTATGTCTGGTGATCGACGGAGCGTCTCTCTGCACCGTCGCTGGCATGCATGCCGAGTTATGGGGCGCATCATTGGATGCCCCAAAATGGGTGGCCTGCGTCTCAAAAGATACTCGGTAAGGTAAGCAAACGGAAGGAGGGTCACATGGTGAGACTCCCATGTTGCGCCTGTCGTTACCACGCCTCGACGAGCGAGGGCGCGGTGCCCCGGTCGCATGCGTCGACCTGATCCGCGCAGATCTCGCCCTCTGGCCGATGACAGGGCCCCTCACGGCTAGGGGGCAGCTTATTGTCAGGCGCTAAGCAGAAGTCATAGGGGATTGCTGCTGCCCGGGCCATTAGCGGATTGGCGCTCGGCGAGGGCGGCGTCGGCCTCGGCATACGAGCGACCTGTCTGTGCGGCAAATAGTACCTTCCAGCCTTCAAGCCCGAGAGCTTCGGCAATTCTCTCGATCTCGCCTGCGGTGACGGCACGCCCGCGTTTAAGGACGTCACCAAGTCGCGTGAGCTTTACCCCTGACAAGCGAGATAGTTCGCGGAGGCTGACGCCGGAAAGTTTTTGCTCTTCAGAAAGTAGCCGGGCAATCTCAGCGTCTAGCCGAGCTGCGATAAGTGCATTTCCCATACGTTCAATGTTCGCACATGCGAACGACACTTTGCAAATCGACTTGACAACGTTCGTTGTTGCGAACATACTTGATGCGTAACCGTTCGCAACAACGAACAAGGAGATGCGATGCAATCACGGGCAACTCACGCCGACCGCCTCGCCACTGTCATACGCGACGAAGCGGCTCGCGTAGGCATGACAATCACTGAGCTTGCCGAGAAAACCGGACTCAAGCGTCCGTACATCTCACTACGACTCAACGGGCATCGGGGATTCAACGCGGTCGATCTCGACAAGATCGGGCTGGCGCTCGGAACGCCCGCGTGGGAGCTGATGTACCGCGCGCGAGGCGGTAACGATGCGAGCAAGTCGGATGGCTACGCGATCCAGGACAAAGCGTCGGGGTCGATCATCCTGCAGGCTCGCCGCGTCGACTGGGACGGCGGTGACGAGGAATGACTTGGGAGAGCGTGATGCAGGGTTGCGCGGTCGCGCTGACCGCCGCCGCGTGTCTTGGCCTGGTCATCTTGATCTCGGGCATGGTCGCCGAGGTCATCGGTGACATTCGCGACCGCCGCAGGCGTGAAGCGGCTAAATCTTCCTCGTCGGCGGGGCGATGCCGCGCTTGCTCGCGCGGCGTGTGTGCTCTGCGCTCCGCCGATGAGGATCTCGCTGAGCGTGGTGACGCGCGATGAAGCGGGAAGCGCCGGAGCCGGTCGCGTACCGGGTGCGCACCTTTGCGCAGCTGATTGAGGCGTCGGACTCGGGCGTGCGTGAGCTGATCGCGTCGGGCGCGATCCGCTCGTTCAAGGTCGGGGGTCTGCTGAGGATTCCCGCAACGGAGCTGGTGAAGTTCACCGGCGAAGAAGGTAAAGAAGTGCGCCCCTGCGGTTGCGACGCGGGGCGCGAGAGCAAATAGAAGGAGATGCTCATGAAGAAGAATATCACGCGAAACAGGCGCGTGTGGCCGTGGAAGGCGCTGATCGGGGGCGTGTGCGTCGTGGCGGCGCTGGTGATCGCGTTCGGCATGCGTGGCCTCGACAATCCGGATGGGTGGCCCGAGTGGTTGTTTTTCCCGGGTGTCGCACTCACCATCGTCGGCGGCGTGCTCGTCTACGCGCAGTGTCGGGAGGGATCGCTGTGAGCGCGGAAATCTTGGCAGGCGGCGCACTAGTGCTGCTCGCGGCGATGGTGGCCCTCGGCGGGGTCGTTTGGCGTGGCTCGGCTCGCGCGGCGACCCTCGAGGACATCGCGGCGCGCATGACGAAGGACGCGGGGAAGGCGCGCGAGAAGGGCACGACGCTGCTGCAGCGCACGGCGGACTTCTCGTATTACGACCCGTCCGGTGATGACTCGCTGCCGCACATCATGTGCCTGGCGATGCAGGACGTGATCTTCGAGGCCGAGGTCAACGGCTGTATTGCGGTCGATACGCCGCACGTGCTGGTCGACCTGGACCGGAAGAAGATCCGTGTCGTCCTCGAAGTCCTGCGCGTCGCGTCCCTCCCTGTGGGGGTCGAATGATGACCGATTCGACGTGCACGGCACCGCTGCCGCTCCGACTCGAAGCGTCCGACGACAGACCCTGCCACGACAAGGCAGCACGAGAGATCGTGCGGCAGGCAAGGAAACGGGCCACCGCTTTCCCGGCCGAAGCCCACGACAGCCAGAACCGCGCGACGCGCGGACTCACCTACTACCCGTCAACCCGAAAGACCAACAAGGAGACAGACCGATGAAGAAGAAGATCTGGGCAGCAGGAGCCGCCCTCACACTCGCAGCCCTCGCGCTGCCGTACGGCGCGGCATTCGCCGCAGCCGAGGATGCGCCGGCCATGACCGCGCAGGTCACGAAGGCGACGAGCTCTTCCCGCCAGACCTCTAGCGAGGTGGCCGTCGCGGGAACCTGGTCCGCACCTAAGCTCGCGGTCGGGCAGTCGTTCACGGTCTCGACCCAGCCGACGAACGGCAGCGCCCCGTTCACGTGGGCGGCGTCGTTCCCCTTCATGCTCGACGACGGGTCGGTCGTCGGCGAGTGCGCCGCCGACCAGGCGACGCTGACCTGTACGGTCAGGGAAGTGCCGGACGCTTACAAGGACAAGGCGGACGTGAAGGGCACCTGGTGGGCACGTGCTCGCCTTCAAGATGCCGCTGTCGGCACGAACGAGGGCACGATCACCCTGAATGGCGAGGCCGTGAAGAAGCTCGTGTGGGGGGACAAGGAAGGCACCGGAGAGTGCACGAGTGATTGTGCAGGCCCGGCTCATTACGAGTACGCCCGCCCCGAAAACATCAAGTTCGGGTGGTCAAACGACAACGGCACGATTGGCTGGGGCATCAAGTGGATCGCCACCCCCGGCACCGAGTACACCGTCAAGGACTTCGACACCCGCCTCAACACGTCGGTGAAGTGTGCCAAGTCCGACACGTGGGATCCGGCCACGACCGAAAACATCACCGCTACCCAGGTAGACGAGAACACGATTCGGTTCACGGCCCCGGACGGAGTCAAGACTTGCATTGTCTACCCTCCCGAGCAGATGAAGGTACCCGAGGGCCAGACCTCCGTGACGAATCACGCGGAAATCAACGGCATGAAGCTCGAATCCACGGCGACCGTGAGGTCTAACGGCGGCACGGACGGTGACGGCACCGTCAAGCCCACCCCCGCGCCCGCCCCGACGCC
>ERZ1674052.63-NODE-63-length-25466-cov-2.653575_pt1 | contig 25466 bp, 18 predicted proteins | sample MGYA00581124_ERZ1674052 | MGnify/ENA primary metagenome ERZ1674052 (study PRJEB41354, sample SAMEA4873301) | human saliva metagenome | biome: human-associated habitat [ENVO:00009003]; feature: mouth environment [ENVO:08000002]; material: saliva material...
GAAACCAGGCCTCGGGGCTTCTCGGCATAAACGCCCGGCGTCGCGATGCGCGCGAAGGTCACCCAGGCCTCGTTTCCGAGCAGGGAGGTTGGGCGACAGGCATCCATTGTCCCTTCAAAAACCCCGACAAACGCGGCGTCTAGGCGCTCGGTGGGTGTCGATGCTTCCCTTCCCTCACTGAGCAGATCACAAGCAAATCTGCGCAGAGATCGTGACTCAAAATGCCTGCTGACCAGGGATGTTGAAAAAAGCGTTCCTGAGCAATTAGACTGAGAAAAAATTACGTTTTAACGCGGTCAACGAGACCCGGAAGCGCGGGGGAGGCACGATGATAAAAACCAGCACGCAGATCGTCGTTATTGACGACCACCGCGTCGTCGGCCTCGGTGTGAAGGCCGCATTCGAAGATCGTGGTGCCGACGCATCCATTAGCTGGGCACCAACCGTCCGCGAAGCGCGGTGGAAGCGTGGGGAGGTCGCCGTCCTCGACCTGCGCCTCGCCGACGGCTCCGCCCCCGACACGAACATCGCGTACATCAACGGATACGGGATCCCCGTGGTTGTCTACACCTCCGGCGACGACCCCTACCTGGTGCGACGCGCGATCGCCGGCGGTGCCCTGTCCATCATCCGCAAGAGCGCGCCACCCGACGACCTCGTCGAGGCCGTCCTCGCCGCCGCCGACGGCGTCACCTTCCCCACCCCGGATTGGGCCGCGGCACTGGACGCCGACGAAGATTTCGTCGCAGAACACCTCTCAGACCTCGAGGCGCACATCCTCGCCCACTACGCCTCCGGTGAGAGTTCCGCCTCCGTGGCGCGTGCCCTCAGCGTCTCCAAAAACACCGTGAACACTTACATCGCGCGGATCCGCGATAAGTACAGGGAATCCGGGCGCCCCGCAGAATCGCGCGTCGACCTCTTCCGACGCGCAGCTGAAGACGGCCTCGTCAGCTACTACGACTAATGCACCCGCGCGACCTCGGCCCCTACGCGCTGCATATGCAGCGCCTCCTCGTCCTGACTTGCGTCCTCGCAGCCATCTTTATCACCATCATCAGCGGACCCCAACTGGTTCCGGTGGGGCTTTCGCGCGCTGAGCTCGTGCAGTGGGTCGTCTACTCGCCGAACCTGATTCTCCCGCTCTGCGCCGGAGCGTGCGCGCTCGCCGCGATACACAAAGCGGTGACCACACGCAAGCATACGCACACGTGGACCGATACCGGCTGGTTCGTGCTCATGCGCCTGTACCTCGCGTGCTACCTGGCGCTCATCGTCGCGTGCACGATCCTGCCAGCCATAAACCTCGGATCCCCGGTGCCCCCGGTGTATTTCCACGCCATCGCCTCCGACACGAACCCGATCCTGGCACTCTACCCACTCGCCGCGATCAGCTGCATCGCCGTCCTGCGCGGACGCTACACGGCCGCCTACCTCAGCGCCATCGCTCCGCTGCAGATCATCGTCATGATGAGCGCCAACCCCGACAACAAACTACTCGAAACAGCGGTTGGCCCCCTCTTCTTCCTGCTCACCGCCATGGCCAACGCGGGAATGCTTGAATGGACCCTCATGATCGTGCGCGGCCTCGACCAAACCCGCGCCAACGCCCGCGACGCGGAGCATGCGCTCGCGGGAGAGCGCGCCCAGGGGCGTGCACGGGCACGTAGCAACGGTCTCATCCACGACTACGTGCTCTCGGCTCTGATTCTCGCGTGCAAACGAGGCATCGACGACATCGAGGTGCGCGCGGCAGCCCACTCCGCGCTGTGCGCCCTCGTCCCCGCCCCACCCTCCAACGGGTTCATGGACGCTACACAGATGCGGGGAGCATTCGAGGCCCTCGTGCGTTCGGGGAACACGCGCTGGAAGCTCGCATGTCACCTTCCTGCAAAAGGCTGGCAGATCCCCGCCCAGGTGGGCGCCGAGGTCGTCGCCGCGACCCACGAGGCACTCAACAACGTTCGCCTCCACGCAGGATCCGACACCTCGGACCCGAGCCAGCCCGCGCGCTGCCGCGTCATTGTCTCAGCCGGGGCGGATTCCATGCGCGTGACGATCACCGACACGGGACAGGGCTTCGACCTTGAGCGCCTCGCCGAGGGGCGACACGGCGTCCGGGGTTCCATCGTGAAGCGGATGGAGTCGGTCGGTGGCAACGCAACCCTAGCCTCGAAGCCCGGCGGAGGCACGCTCGTGACCCTGGAATGGCGCGACCCCCAGAGTCGACGCTTCCGGCCGCGGCAGGCGATTCGCTCCGCGTTCGCGTGGCGGACCCGCGCGGGTACGCGCGACAAAGACCCGTCGCGCACCGCGTGGGATTCGCAGGTCCGCGCGGCCGCAGAGTCGCGCGGCGCGCGGCTGCTTGTTCTGGTCGGCGTTGTGTTTCATAGCTATATGGTGGCGATCGAATTCAGCCACGGGGCCTACTCACATAAGGGCCCCGTCATCCTCTCCCTCGCGATCATGGCGGTCGCAGGAACCCTGTTGGTGGCACCGTGGCCCGACCGTGTGCCCCCGAAACTCGTGACGTGGGGGAGTGCCGCTGTGATCGGTGTGTCCAACCTGCTGGTTCTCATCCCGATTCGGGGAGCGTCCGCATGGCCGGGCTGGTCCGGGTGGAGCGCGGGCGCATCGATGTTCCTCGCTGTGCTGCTCCTCCTGCGTCAGCGCACGGCCGAGGCCGTCGTTGGTTGCGTCGGCTTTGTGGTCGCAGTCGCCGCCTGGGTTGCACTCTCAGGTAGGCCGCCCGGCCTCGTCTTCACCTTCACGATCGGCCACATCATCACGTTCATGTTCTGGTTTGCTCTCGTGTCGTGGTCGGGCACCGTGACCTCCGTGATCGAACGAGCCCTCAAAGCCGAGGAGCAGGCGCGCCTGGAGAGGGAACTGCAGGTGAGCATTAGTTCGGCCATGGCGGTCAAGCTCGCTGACGTGTCCGTTCGCGCGCGCAGGACCCTCGAGGCGCTCAGGGATGAAGAAGTGACACCTGAGATCGCCATGGAGGCGCGCCTGCTCGAGGCGGAGCTGCGCGACGAGATCCGCGCTCCCTTCTTCACCGGAACCGCCGTCGTGGAAGCGGCGCGTCGCGCGCGAGGACGAGGGGTCGAGGTCCTCCTGCTCGATGACCGCGGAGGCGAAGGTGTGCGTGGAACCGGGGAAGGGGACGACGACGCACTGTGTTCGCTCATCGTTGAGCGCGCCAGCTCTGCCCTCGACGAGGCCGTGGCCGGGCGCGTCGTCGTGCGGGTGTGTCCCGTGGGCAGACGGTGGGCCGCGACGATCCTCACCGACGCGGGGCTGGCCGTCGTGGAATCGAAGGCGGCATCGACGAGCGTCTGTTGAGTGGGGAAACCTCGTTCCATCACTGAAGCGCTACACAGTTACTGTGTATTACTTGTGATATTTGCGACACTGTGGAGTGTGCGTTGGGGGATACTGGAAGTGTCCTCTGATGGAGGGCGATTCTTTCACATCACAACACAGGTATTAGGAGTCTGACATGACGCGATGGAAGAAGGCGGTCGGCGTCGTAGCGGCCGTCATGGTTGTGGTCTCGCTGACGGCGTGCTCTGGATCAACGAGGACCAAGGGGGGTGACACGACCTGCGGGGAGTATTTGACGATGTCCTCTGCCGATCAATATGAGGCGGTCAAGGACCTCCTGTCGGAGAAGGGGAAGAATCCTTCAAAAGCCATGATTGAGCTGAGTGTCAGTTCAGCGAAGCTCTTTTGTGTGACGGCGGGCGACGATCAGTCCAAGATTCGCGAGATCAACGGATAGGTGGCGCGCCTTCCCACTCATTCACCTTGATGTGCGGACGAGTGAACGTGGCTGTGGGGGCCACCCATTGGGTGGCCCCCACGTATGTCGTGCCTCGTGCGTTGGCTACTTGTTGATATGGCGATCGAGCCAGGCTTTGAGATCCGGGTAAATCGACGGATTCTTCGACAGCGCCAACCACAGGTCAGGCCTCGTCCGAGCGATCTCCGCCTGAATCTCCCACGGCGTCGCCGGATCTATCGCGTCGGCGGCAGTGAAGCGGCTTCCCGGCGAGACTGCCGCGCGCGTCATATCGAGGTCATCGTCGTCGTAGGCGTCGGCCGAGGCCTGCTGAGGCTGAGCGATGTCCGGTGCCTGTTGGGGCGCCGAGACCTGTTGGGGCGCCGAGACCTGCTGGGGTTCCGGGGCTTGCTGCAGGGCAGGTGCGGGCGAAGCGAGCGGGCCAACCGAGAACGGCTGATTGACCGGGGCGTCCTTACTGGAGGAGGTGAGAGGGCCAATCGAGATCGGGCGGTTAAGCTCTTCGGCCGCGCTCTGGCGCGGTGCAGGGGCTTCCGGGGCCGGGGGCATCGACGGCGCAATCGCTGTTGGCGCGGGATCCACTGCGGAGGGCGCGACGGAGGCGGGCGTGTGCATCTGCTGAGCCACGGCCTCGTTCGTGAGAGGCTGTGCAACGTTGGCCGCCTGGGGCTGCGAGAACGCCGGTGCCGCGGGCGTCGTCAGAGCGCTCGGCGCCACTTGAGCGGCGGTGGTGGCCTGCGCAACCCACGCCTGGTAGGCCTGCGCCTCCGCAGCGTTGGCGGCGGGCGGGCGCTTCCACGGCTCGGGGTCCTCGGCGGCGAGGGGATCGGGCAGAGCCGCAGGGCCGAAGTAATCCAAGGCCAGGACCGCTACCGCACCAACAACGATGAACAGCGACGGAAGGAGCCTGTGATCCTCGTCGGCCAGCAGGAAAAACCACGGCAGGCCGATGGCGAGCACCGCCAGTGCGATGAAGTGTGGGGTGGTGTGTTTCATTTCCACTTCACCTTTCCTTGTTCACTGATGATCTCGCAGTACGGGTCACATGCCCTCATCGCCCTGATGACGCGCCGTTCCAGATTGGCTAGGCTCCTGGCCTCGGGCACCAGACCGTTGAACTGCAATGCTTGGACGACGCTCCACAGGAGCTGCGTGCCTTCTTTGTCGGTGAGCAGCGTCGCAGACCACTGCGTGAAGGTCAGGCGGCCCTTCGATTGGAAAACGAGACCGGCGGGATCGTCCGAGCGCCATTTGAAGACGCTGGCAGGCCACCACAGTGGGGCCTTTTCGCTGGCCGGGACGTCGATTGCCTCCCACGCAGCCTCAAGGAGTGCGTGAGCAGACACTGATTTCGGGGTGATGAGGTGTGTTCTGCCCACCGCCCCCTCGCCCTCGCGGTGCGCTTTCCGGAAAATCAGCTGGGTGATCTTCGCGGAGATTTCCTGACGCAGCCGTATCCACCCGTAATAGAGGAAGCCGCAAGCGATGAGAATGATGATTGCTATCGCCGTGGTCATGATGTGTTTCTCCTATGAACCAAATAGAAACGCGAAAGGTGTGAGGAAGAAAAGCCCGAGCCATGCTTCGTCCCAATAAGAGGGGGTCTGAGCAGCCGGTGTGCGCGGTCGGTGATAATCAGCGTGCTGGCTGCGGCCCCGGGATCTGCACCTATGAGCTGGAGGATGCCTCCGTGGCCGAGGCCGTGGCCGTGGTTGTGTCCGTGTCCGTGTCCGTGGGCTCAGTCTCAGTCTCAGTCATAGGCCCGCTCGTGCCTTCGTCCGCCGAACTGGTGACGAAATGTGACGCCGCGACGATCAGATCGAAGAGCTCGAGCATGAGATGCTTGATCATGGCCATCTGCGTCGCGAAGGAGACGATCACGATCTGCTTCGTGCCGGGCACGTGCGCCCAGTAGTCCACTCGCATGCGTTCGAGGTCGAGCTTTTCGGCCTCGGCGCGCAGGGCCGCTTCCTCCGGCGTCTCATCCTTGGGGGCCTCGACGTGGAACGAATCATCCTTTTCAATGAGTACGCGGCGCAGTGCCCGGAAGTTCGCGCCCTCAACTTCCACGAACTCGTCGTCAGCGTCCTCGAAGCCCATTCGAAGGATGCTAAACACCTCCTCGCTCTCCGTGCCAATCGCAGGGCTCATGCGCAGCCCCGGCGGCTGATAGACCGTGATGTTCACAGGGAAAGGCGCATCCTTTTCCAGCTCCTTGCCGAAGTACATAGCGACGGCGCCGCCTTCCATGGCCTCGGCACACGCATCGACCACCTGATCGTGCATCTGGCGACGCAGCACGGCCGCGTCGTCCGCCGGGCCGACAATGCCCTGGACCATGCGCTCGACGTCCTGTTCCGAGGCCCCCTCATCCGTGATCGCCACGGGGTACCAGGTGCCCGGAAGTGTGAAGATCAGGCGAGGTTCATCGCGGGTGTTGTTATCGCTTGTCATCGTTGATTCTGCTTTCTCGCATGGAGGTCAGATGTCGGTTGGGACGGTGACCGGAACCCACGTCGGACGCTCGGGCTCCGGTAGGAGAATCGGGGCATCCCATTTCTCCGAAGGCTTTTGCCGGTCCGCGTACGCATGGCCGTGCTCGGCGTCGTACTGTCTCTTCATGGCGTCGAGGCCGTGTCCCCGCTTGATGTCGTTGAAATAGGCCAGATCATCTCGCGAAGCCTTGACTTCAATTTGTCTCCCGTATGCCTCCGGCAGGGCGGTGTATTTCTGTGCGTTTGTTAGTGGATCCGTAGTGAAATGATAGTTTTCAACGCGCGCACGCGCGTCAACGGCGGAGGTAAAGAAGCCATGTTGCTGCGCCGATTCCTGGGCGAGTTTCATGCTCGTGTAGCTCAATCCCGCGGCGTTGAAGGTCGTCGCCTTCGCCCCCGTCGCGATCGAACCCGCTGCTGCCAGCTCCCCGCCCAGGGAATGACCGGTCAGGGAGAAGTTGCCCGCGGTGACGCCGTTGGCCATCAGGCGCTGCTTGACGGTCGTCGCCGCTTGGATCGCCTGATAAACTTGATCCGACGTATTCGCTGCACCCGCATAATCGTTATACACATCGCCTCCGTGCCCGAAATCGGTCCCCTCGTAGGACAGGACGTAGCGTCCGTTGTCGTCCCGGAAGAGCGTCGCGTGGAATCCGGTGTTCGTGTCTTCGAGGAGTTCCGGATCGATACCCAGCCTCTCCAGCTCAGCCGATGTGACCTCGTGCCAGCCCGGCGGTTCCCTCCAGGTTCCTCGCGGGTGAGGTCGGCCAGCGAGGTCCATCTTGTCCCGGATGAGGCCCTCCTTGCCCGGGCGAGTGTTGATGGTGTCCGTCGTCTCCCCGTTGTCGCCGTCGTGGACATTCGCCGGTCCGTGCTCGCGTTCGGCAGCGTCAAGAGCAGCGTTGTGGGCGTTCATGAGGATCTTTTGATACAGTCCTAGCCCGGAAGCAGCGGTTAGCAATCCGGTAGCAATGGCGGCCAGACATCCCAAAACGAGGAAAGGCAATGCGGCGAGGATCATCCATCCTCCGGCGAGGCTTAGCACCACTCCGGTGAGAAATAGCCCTAGTCCAAGAAAGAAAAGGCCTAAAATCAACGTGATGGTGATAAGGATAGGGCCGATGAGTCTGCCAACTTGGGAAATAATTTTGCCGAGTTCTTCTAGCGCTTTCTTAAGGACCTTGGCTACCCACTTGGTGAAGTCTGCGAGGGCCTTGCCGACGTTTTTGATGAACTGAGAAATTTTGTCGATCAGGTTGTCGTTGGTGCTGGATATTGCCGTGTCGATCTTCGAGATGGCGCGGCCAGCTGCCTCATCCACCTCTTGGGCGATCTGAGCGATTTCCGTCGATGCGTCGGTCGCCGCCTTCGCAGCCCGACGTTCGTTGCTCATCGCCTGCTGGACTGCGTTTTGTGCGTTCTGGACGTTGACGGAGGGGGCGTGGGAACTCTGCAGCTGCTGGAGACGCTTCTTTGTCGCGGTCACCGTGCGCTGTGCGTCGTTACGCTGTCGATTGGCGCTCTCCTCCCGGGCAGAGGCCGCGTCGGCGCGCTTGTGGCAGTCGGCGAGCACCGTCTGGTACTCGCGCAGCGCCAGGCCCGTCTTCTTATAACGGCCATGTGCCGCCTCCAGGCTCTTTTGGGCGTTCTGCACTTGCTTGTGCGTTGCCTGAACGGCCTTTGATTCTGACGTTGTCACGAACTTATTAAGGCCATCGATCGCGGACTGGATGCTGTTCGCGGAGGTGATCAGCCCCTCAACCTTCGTTTTCAGGGCGGTGGGTTCTCCCGGCAGGGTACTCATTATTTCTTTCTCCTCAGCGCGTTCTCGAGGTCTCTGTCGAGATCCTCGAAGGTTTCGGCGATGGCGTCAAATGTCTTCGCCAGTGCCTCCAGGTGATCGCGGAAACGGCCCCGGGTGGTGTCCCAGTTGTTGCCGAACTCGTTGACTTTCCCCGCGAGCCTTTCGTGGCCGACAACAGAGGCAATGTCCAAGGCGTCGATTTTGACGTCGTTCAGGAGAGCGGCGGTTGCGCGAAGGGACTTAGACCGGTTGCGCAACTCGCTGATATCGACTTGCAGGTCCGGCATGGGCGTTTCCTTTCTTCAGAGGACCTGGGGCGCGGACGTGTCCTCCCGCGCCCCAGGCGGTGACGACCTTACTTACCGGCTGCTCGTGCCAGTTCCTCGTCGGTCTGCTGGAGAGCTTGCGCGGCCTTGTTCAGGTAGTCGGCCATGCCGTCGATTCCCTGAACCGTGCGGGTCGCACCCTGGGTGAACTCCTGGTAGGAGGAGTCGAAGGCGCCCGAGGCGCGCGACGTGGTGAATCCGTTCTGCACGAGTTGCTGGACGAGTGAGCGCAGCTCGTTGAGCTTGGACTCAAGATCCTTCTGGCCGTTGCGCAGGCGAGTTGCTGCGGACTGCATCTGGTCGTAGGTGACATTCAGGTTTGCCATTGTGTTCCTCCGTTGAGAATTGGATACCCGGGGTGGGTATCGCGGATCTGGTGTGTTCGAGCCGACGGTTCCCACGTCGGATGGGTGATTAGCCCGTAATCTCAAACTAACATTTCGTTTTGTCACTGACGATGGGGACTAGTCCCCATCGGGTTTGGTCATACTCGGGGCACCTGCACTTTCCACTGTTTGCCGGACTGAACAAAGTAGCCGCGACCCGGCACGGCCTCGGCCCCAAAGATGCCGGGGACGGGAACTCCGACGGCGTTCTCGCCCTCACCGGGCGAGGGGCACAGGACGATCCCTGTCCGGCCGCTGCGCACCCCGGACGCCAGCGAGCCGCCGAATGACCACCCGGACACGTCGGCCTCGGCCACGACCAAATGACCATTGGCCTTCGCTGAGGCGATGGCGTCCTGCAACTGTTGGTCACACGCGGAGAAAGAGAACTCTCCGATACCCTCAACAAAGAGGACGACTCCCGGCGTGGTTTCCGGAGCTTCTTCCTCAAACAGGTGACCGTGCTTGGCAAGCATGGACGCGATCTTGTCTGCGCCCTGCGCTGTCTCCGTCCACAGCGGTTCCCTCGCCACCAGGGATCGGCGTGCACATGCGTGCAGCATGACCGCATTCGGGAAAGCACTGTGGACGCTGCGTGCCAGCCACCGGACGGTGTTGGTCCTGCCAGACTGAGCGGGGCCGGTGATCGCGAAGGTACCCCCAGGGCGCAGCGGCATCGGGGCAAGCGAGCCCGCCTCGACCCCGATGACGGGGCGTCCTTCGACAACGCGATCAACCTCGCGCTCCGGTATGTCGAGCGGCAGGGAACGGATCGGTGTCGGGCGGGTGCGTCGGCGCATAAACGAGGCGCCTGCCAGTGATTCGATCTCCCTGGCCTGGTCGTAGTCCGTGACGTTCCTGCCGAGGATCGGCAGCTGCAAGAGGTTGGGGTTACCCACCTGCATGGCGCGTCCTGGAGCGCTCGACGCGCTCAGAACATCGCGCGGAAGATTGAAATAGAGGTATGCGTCCTCGTCGGTGAGACGCAGAACCACCTTGCGTTGGAACGATGCGGCGATCGAGTTCGGGATGGCCTGCGGCCGGTCCGCCGACACCGCGAAGTGAACGCCGACTTCGCGCCCGTCCGACAGAATCTGCTGGAAACGGCTCCAGATCTTCGCATGTCGGCCGACGAGCTGGTAGGTCTCGGCGAATGTGGCGATCCCATCGATGAGCACGAGGTATCGGGGCTCGTCCTGCTTACCCGAGAGTTCCCGGTAGGAGGTCAGGTGGCTGGCGTTGACGGCCTTGTAGGAGACAGAACGCTCGTCGACGATGCTACCGAGGAAGTCGATGAGCTTGGCAATCCTCTCTTCGTCGTCGCCCTGGATAACGTTGCCGACGCTGGGGAGCTTCTTCAGCATGTCGAGGCCTCCGCCGGCAAAGTCGAGGGCGTAGACGTTGACGGGACCTGAGCTGGGGGTGATGCCTGCAGCGATAGCGAGCGATCGCAGCGCGGTCGTCTTTCCGGAACCGGAGGCGCCGTAGAAGGCGATGTGTCCGTCCGTGTCGGGTCGGAAGTACTCCACTTCCTGCGACTGGTCCTCGGGGTCGTCTAGGACACCGAGGACAATCTTGGCGTCGGAACGCTGGGGAAGAAGCGAGAGGTCGTAGATCGGTGCGAGTTCGGGCAGCCACGGCTTGCGAGGCGCCTGGATGTGCGCTTTGGCCGACGCTGCGCAGATAGTACCGACAACTCGGGTGATGTCGGTAGGGATCTCCTCGCGAGGCTTGGGCGGCTCGGGCGTCTTCCACTTCTGCGGCAGGCCGAAGCCCAGCGCCTCGATGTCAACCTGCGTCGTCTTGAGTCCCTCGGCCGTGCGGGCACCCGGGTAGGCCGACTGGAACACCGAGATTCTGCCGGGGCCTGTCTTTGCCGCAGCACGGCCGGGCGTGTTCTGCGGGAAGTGGGCGGCCATGGCATCCCCGAGGACATCCTGGGAATCATCGGTGTCAGCCATGCGCAGGGCGACGCGCAGGTTCGTGTTCGCACGAAGGTTGTCCTTGATGACGCCCGCAGGGCGCTGGGTCGCCAGGATGAGGTGCAGGCCGAGCGAACGTCCTCGTTGGGCGACGTCGACGACGCCGTCGATGAACTCGGGAACCTCGTTCACGAGCGCCGCGAACTCGTCGACGACAATGACGAGCGATGGGGGGCAGTCGGGATCGCCGGACTTCTCGAGGGTGACGAGGTCTTTTGCTCGTTTTTTGTTGAGAAGGCGCTCGCGGTAGTGCAGCTCCGCTCGTAGTGAGGTCAGGGCGCGGCGCACCAGGTAGGGTGACAAGTCGGTGACCAGGCCGACGGTGTGCGGCAGATCCGTGCACTGCTCGAAGGCGGAACCGCCCTTGTAGTCGACGAACAGGAATGTCAGCCTATCGGGTGACACTGATTGGGCCATGCCGAGGACCCACGCCTGCAAGAACTCGGACTTGCCGGCACCCGTCGTGCCGCCGACCAGCGCGTGCGGGCCGTGCAAGCGGAGGTCCAGCTGCATGGGCTCGCTTGCCCCCTGACCGACGATGGCTGACAGGGGAACGGCCGGAATCTTGCGATGGGGGTGCCCCGGTGTGCGGTCGATGATCGAGTGCGAGGCCCTCCACCGTTCGATGATGGCGTTGGGATCGTCCGCCAGTTCCTGGCCAGTCAGATCCACGTAGGAAATGGAGCCTGGCAGATCCGAGTCATCGTCGACGGGGACTCCCGCGTCGAAAAGAGGGGATAGTGACCGGCCCAGGGCAGCCAACTCCTCGTCCGAGACGCGGTCCACGCTCACGTCCTCAAGCGCGCGCGACGCGCGTACGTCACCGATGGAAGCCTGCCTGCCGTCGAAGGCGATGAACGACCGGCACGCCGCAGGTAATTCGGTGAAGGACGGGGCCATCCACACAAAGTAGATACCTCGATCAGGGCCCAACTCGGCAAGACGGTTCAGGCGAGCGCGGTCCACCAGCACGTCGTCCACGAAAACGACCACCGCGGGAATCGGATTAGGGAACTTCTTCGACGTATCCTGCGCAGAGGCCTCGCTAGAGGAGGCGGAAGCAACCTCGGGGCCGCGGTCGGAGACCTCGCTGGGGTCGCCCTGAGTGCGGGCTTCGAGCAGGCCTTCGAGCGAAGAGAGCAGGACCTTCGCGGAAGCCGAGTCGGAGGCAAGGTGGACGCCGGCACCGAAGGGGGAGTGCGGGGAGGAGCAGTGAGGGAGCCACTTCATCCACTCCCATCCCTGCACGTGATCGGTGGAGGTCATGCAGGTGACGATGACTTCAGCAGGCGAGTACTGTGCCGCCAGCTGGGCTGCGATCGCCCCGCGCGCCTGCCTGAGGACGTCGCTCGGGCCGCACAAGCCCAGGCCTCCGGACGAGCGGATGTCGGCAACGAGTGGAACATTCGTGACCCGCGAGTACTCAACGGCGAGCGCGCGCACCTTGGCGACCGCCTCCGGAAGACCCGTGCGCTGATCCGCCCCTTCGATGGTGACCGTCGCGGTGTCCGTCCCTTGCCCCAGGCGGAACTTCAGGAACTCCGGGTGCTCGGGCCTGCGTATCCACAACGAGCCGTCGCGACGCAGCGCCCCCTCGATGGTCTGCTTGATCGGAGGGAACTGAGCGTGGCGGGACTCCACATCCTCGCGTCGACTGTCATCCAGGTCCTGGTGGGTGACCTTCAGAGCATCTTCAAACTGTGTCATTGCTTCGGTGAACTCGCTTGTCGACTGTCGACGTTGGTCCCACCACGAGCCGATCATGATGATCGGACTCAGGATGATGAACACCAAGCTCGTCAGCTGTCGGGTCAGGAGGAACATGGATGCGCCCATAATCAGGGGGGCCACGAGGCCGATGAATGGGAAACGCGAGGGCTTGGGGCGGGTTGGTGCATCGGGGAGCTTGATCGTTCGGGGGATCGCGTGTGGGATGACCTGAGGCGACCTGATGAATGCGATGTCCGTGGACTCGCCAGTCGATTCGGGCATCTTTGTCTGGACCAGTTGGATCTGAGTGTCTCCAAGGAGGACCACGTCACCGGGTGTCACCGTGGCCTGCTGCACGCGCTGGTTGCCAACGAGGACACCGTTGGCTGAGTTGAGGTCGTGAATTTCAATGCTTGAGCCGACGGTGATGCGAGCATGTTCCTTCGACACTCGACGGTCGTTGAGCATGATCGTGCACGAGGGAGATCGGCCCACGGTTGTGCCGCCGAAATACAGGGGGACGCACATGCCCTTGTCATTTCCGTCCAGGACGCGTAGCTCGCCCGCCACGCCTCCCGTTGGAGTCGCGTCTTTCGCCGAGGCGATGTCGACAAGTGAACCCGAGTTGAGTCCTGTCTCAGTCACGTATGCCGTTGACGGCAGGACTGAGGTGATTCTTCCGTCCACGGGATCGAGAACCCTGAGCGTCAGCGAATCGGGTGCAGCCAGGGTAGCGGCGCTCTGTCGCGGACCCGAGGAAGCCAGAGCGGCAGCAACATCTCCGACCGTCGCCGTTGCATCGGTGGTGACCAGCAGGTCGATATCCTCGCGGGTACGCCCGCGCAGTGTCAGTTTGATCTTCATCGCCGGTCCTTTCCGGTGAGTGCATCGGGTGTGCTGTTGCGTCGTTTCTCATCGTCGAGCAGATACAGGTCGCTGCTGGAGACCAGCCGCGCCGCGACCGCGTATTCGACCAGCCTGACGCGCCTGTGTGTCGCCAAGGACCCCGGCCTGCCCCGCATGCCCGGCACTCCCATCCGGTCGAGCTTGTCGGCGACGTTGTCGAGCTTTCGGTTGAAGCGGGTGATCGGCCACCCCAGCCGTGCAGCAGCCTCGGCATTGCGCGGGATATCGGTCGCGCCGGAACCAGCCTGCGTCAGCCAGGGTTCGCACAGCGCCAGGATTAGCAGGTACTGCGACGGCGTGAAACGTGCTTCCCCGACCGTGGCCTCGCCGGTGTCGGCGGTGGGGGCGGAGTAGCTGCGGAATGTCGTCCCGCGCACGGTGATGGAGAACTCGTAGGTCGTCGGCCCGGCGGCGAATACGACGACGGCCGACTCGAAGACCAGGGGGATGCGCGCCCCGGGCCCGACCCGAGCCTGCATGGACCCCGAGGCGTCGGCGACGGTGACCGCGATCCGCGACCCAATGTTGTCCAGCCACCACAGGCCGTCGTGGCAGCTGATCCGCACAAGCCTGCGGTGCAGGTAGGGGTTGTCGTCAATGCACAGGTCGGCCTCGCGGCCAATGAGGAACTCCTGATCGGCGCGAACCTCGTAGATTTCGCCGCAGTAGTCGATGACCGCGGCTACGTCCTCGGTGGACTCCGGTTGGATACTCGCCGTGCTCATGGCGTCTCCACACATTCGATGGCCTCGTTCGAGGAGCGCCCGTCCGAGTTGCGCACGGCGACCGACAGGCAGGTGCGCCCCGGTACAACCGGAACGGTGACCGTCGTCTCCTTCGTCTGGCGCACAGGGTGGTCCTCCTTGGGGTCCTCGACGTGGTAGAGGTACGTCGTCCCGGTGCCGACCGCGTCCCACGTGAAGGTGACCCCCTCAGGGGTGACCGTGCCCGCCAGACCGGTAATCGACGCGTTCGCGTTGGCCGAGGGCAGCCCGTCGAGTGGAGGCGCATCAGGCGAGGACTGGGCCGGAGCCACCGTGCTTCCTTCGCCGCGCAGCACCGTCCACACGCCGAAGGCGACGCCGCTCACGAGGAGAAGCACGAGCAGGAACCCAGCCACGACCGAGCCGAAGCCCCTGGAGGGAGCCTCCTCGGCCTCGTCCGTCTCAGAGGCCCGAGGCGCGTCCTCACGCGTGGACCCCGCGTTCGCGGGACCGCTCTGCGGCGCGCTTGCCGGAGCCGGGGCCGGGTCCACCTTCGCCAGGACGGCGACCGTGCGGTCATCCTCCTCGTCAGGGACGGACGAGGCCGGGGCGTGGGAGGAGAACACAGCGATGGGCGCCGCGCAGGTCTCGTCCCCGTCCTCGTCCTCAAAGGTCCCGGCAGGGGCCTCTACCCCCATGGCTTCGAAGGGCGTGGGGGTCAGGCGCAGCGAAGATTGCACGTTTTGAAGCGCGAGGGCGAACTCCCGCGCCGACTGGTAGCGCCGCTTGGGGTCCTTGGACATCGCAATCGCGAGGATGCGCTCGAGCTCCGCGGGCACGTCGCTGCGGCCGATGGCGGGCACCGGGGAGCGCAGCACGCGGTTGAGTACGGAGAGCTCGCGGTTGTCTCCCCCGGGAATCTCGAAGGGGGAGTGGCCTGTGAGGATACCGTGCACGGTGGCGGCCAGGGAATAGACGTCGATCGTGGGACCGAAGGGACCCGTGCCGTCCTGCTGCTCCGGCGGTGCCCACGCCACGGAGAAACCGCCCGGGGATTCCTCGCCCGTTCCCGTTTGCGCGGCGATGCCGAAGTCAGTGAGGACGGGGTGCCCAAACTGGGTGAACAGGATGTTCATGGGCTTGACGTCGCGGTGGATGATCCCGCGCTGGTGGAGCGTCTCCACTGCGCCCGCGATGCGCACGCCGACGTCAAGCGCCTGGGACACGGGGATGCGGTGTTCTTTGGAACGCTGGCCCAGGTGCGGGGGCGGACAGTACTCCATGACCAGGTAGTGGCGGCCGTCGTCCGCAATTCCCCCCGTGTAGAAGGACACGATGGACGGGTGGTTGGCGACCTGAGCCATCAGGTTCACTTCGGCGTCAAAGGCCGCCGAGGCCCGGGCGTTGGAATCCGGACGCAGGACCTTGACCGCCACGTCGCGTTGGGGCATCTGCTGGCGGAACAGGTAGACGTCGGCGAAACCGCCCGTGCCGAGGTGGCGGACGAACGTTGCGCCCGGAATTGCCGGGGGATCGAGTGGTTGTCGCATTACGCCTCCATTCGGAATGAGATGTTCTCGCCGAGCTCGACGACGTCCCCCGGTGTGAGGACCATGGCCACAGACCCGTCCAGGCGGACGGGGGCCTGCCCGGGGCGCATCAGCAGAGTGCCGTTTTGGGAGCCGAGGTCGTGGAGCCGCACGTCCCAGTCGTCGATCCGCAGCTCGCAGTGACTGCGAGATATCTTCTTGCCGGGGCTCGGGACAATGGCCAGGCGCGCGGGGGCGCGACCAGCGGTCGGGGTTGAGCGGGGACGTCGCCCGATGATGATGTCCTGGTCGAGGGGCACCTCTTCCCCCGTGGACAGGATGATCCGGCCCAGGTCTGGGCGCGGGACGGTGACGGAGCTGCTGCTCAGCGGAGACGAACAGATTCGACACGACGAGGCGTGGGTCGGGTTCGGGTGCCCCTTCTCGCACAGGACCGCCAGGACCTGCGGACCGACCGCGGTCTGGGACGACTGTGCCGCGGGCATGTCCGGCGCGGTGTCGGTCCCGACCCGGCGGGCGTACTCGCGCAGCTCACGGGCACGCTCCGGGAGCATCGTCTGTCCGTCGTGATCGCCCTCGCTCTGCGTCGCCGCAAGCCGTTGATAGGCGGCGCTGGGCGCGGCTTCCTGCGCTCGCGGAGCGCCTGAGGAGAGTCCGGGGACAGAGTCGATGAAGAAGCTTCCCGGGGGCGGGTCGAATCGGGGCTCGGGTTCTGCTGCCGAGACCGGCGGACCCGAAACCGCCTGACCGGGGACGGGTGGGACCGGATCATCGATGGCGGGCTCCGGTGCCTCCCGGTGCTCTGTCTCAGGCGGGGAGGCGAACGACGGGGGCACGGGAACCGGGTCGTCGTCGATGACATCGGAGTTTTGAATCTGCCTGACGGCCGCTTGCTCGACGGAATACTCCGGACGCTCGGCACCGTAGAGGTATTCGAAGCGGGAACGCACGCCATCCTCCGCTTCCACCTCGAGGGGTTCGTCCGCCGCATCGTCAGCTGTCGCTTCGAGGGATGGCTTGTCGTCGTCGGGGTCTTCGGCCTCGTCCACGGGGTCGGGCTCGGGTGTCTCGTCCTCGCGCTCGTACCAGGGGATTTGCGTCTCTTCTCCCGAGGCCCCTGAGCCCGATGGCTCGTCGTCGGCAGGAACGGGGGCGGGGGCAGTCGGCTGGGCGATCACAGGTTCTGCCGCCGCGTCCTCCGGCTCGGATTCCTCCTCCTCGTCGGACGGAGAGACAAACTGCGCGAAGAAGGCCGCAGCGGGGGAATCGTTGTCCTCGGCAGACAAGGAAGCGTCGTCGGCCTCACCCGCAGGCTCGTCAGACCCGGACGAGGCCCCCGCGAGCCAAGAGAGATCGGCGGAGAAACCCTCGCCGTCGGCAGGCGCGTCGCCCGAATCTGCGGGGGCGGGATCAGGCGGCAACGGCTCCTCGGGGCTCGCTTGCGCGCCCGCAGAGGGAACGGGTGCGCCGAGAGCCGGGGAGGCCTCGTCCGAAGCGACGACGGCGCTCGCGGAGGAAGCGGGCCCGGCGGAAGCGGGCCCGGAGGAAGCGGGGGAGACCTCGTCCGAGGCCACGGACTCGACGCGGGAATCCGCGGGCGCGCCGCAAGCTACCTCGCCGACCGTGCCCGACGCGAGCGTGGCCACGGGCAGGACGGCGCTGATCACCTGCCACCGGCAGGCCTCGGGCATGGGACCGTCCACCGGCGTGGCGATCCGCCAGCCGGAATGCGTGCGGAAGCGGTGCTCAGACCACGTGATGACGCTGCCCCCGCTCACGGACGTCGGCCCCTCCGGCCCGTCGACGACGACCTCGAAAGCTCCGCGGACAGCGATGTGTGCTTCGCCCGACTCGTCGATGAGTGCGACGAAACTCGGCAGCGCGGCCAGGTTGGCGGCGAAGGCGGAGGTCAGCTCCTGGAGGAGGACAGCCAGGTCCGCGCCCTCCAGCATGAGCTCCCAGAATCGCTGGGCGAGCGCCTCATTGCCGGGCTCGAGGACGACAATCCCGCGCTCGGTCACCGCTGCGGGATAGCCACCCGGCGTCCACGTGCGTTTACGCATGCTGTTCCTCCACTCGCGTTGCATCCGCCAGTTGCTGCTTCTCCATCGGCTGCGAGTCCGCGTCTCCGGCAGAGTTGACGGTCACGTCGTTATCGACGGTTTCGTCGCCGGTACTCGACTGCCCCCACTCGGGCTCGGCCTCGAGGACATCCGCGATGACGACGGTGATGTTGTCCTTACCGCCAGCACCCAGCGCCTGTGCGATCAACTCGTCGGCTGCCTGCTCGCGGTCCTTGACGTGGCGCACGATCATCTCGATGAGCGCGTCCGTCACCTCTCCCGACAGCCCGTCGGAGCAGATCACCCACCGGTCGCCGCGATGCACGGGGACCATGAAGATATCGGCGGTGACATGACGGGTGGATCCGGCTCCCAGCGCCCGGGTGATGATGTTTCGGTGGGGCAGGGCGCGGGCCTCGACGTCGGTCACGTAGCCCGCGTCAATGAGTTCTTGAACCTCGGAATGATCGACAGAGATCTGCTCGAAACTCCCTTCGGAGAGCAGGTAGGTCCGCGAGTCTCCGATGTTGAACACGGCGGCGCAGGGCTTACCCCGGTACTCCTGGAATGCGATGCCCGTCAGGGTTGAACCCGGTGCCCGCGAGCCCGTTCCCAGATCCGCGACTGCCAACGCCGCGCGGGATACCGCGGTCGAGAGTAGGGCGGGGGTGGTGAACTCGCCCGGAGCCAACGAGTCACACATGGTGTCGACGACGACCCGAGAGGCGACGTCGCCCGCGTCGTTTCCTCCCATTCCGTCCGCCACGAAGTAGGTGGGGAAGGAAGCCCCCCACGAGTCCTCGTTGTGCGTGCGGCGGCGTCCCACATCCGTGCGGGCAGCGTGCGCGACGACGACCCGAGAACCCCCGGGGCCGACCGCTTCGACACACTCGTTACCCATTGATGACCACGCTCCGCTGCCCGTACCGGACGGTGTCTCCGGGCGCTGCGACGACGGGGGAACCGGGCACGACAGGTGTCTCCTGGCCGTCGGCGCGCACGACGACCGTGCCGCCGGTGGAGTGCAGGTCCTCGACGAGAACCCCCTCACGCGTCGCCGTGAGCACGACGTGAGTCTTCGATACCGTCCGATCCGGGTCATCGACGGGCACGAGGGAGGCAGTGGGGCGCGAGGCCGGGGCGACCGGGTTGCGCCCGAGCACGATCGAGCCGCCGAATGGATAGTCCACGCCCGTGTCGAAGGTGACCCGAGCCGTGTCGTAGCGCACCCCGAGCTGCGTGCGGTCATCGTCGTCATCCTCGCGGTGGGAGGAGGCCGACGCGCTCCCCGAATACGAGGACGAGGGCGGGGTGAAGGACAAAGGAGGCTCGGACACCTCGGGGGCTGGCGTGCTGACACCTGTGCCGGAAGTCGACCAAGGCGTTGCCCCGATATAGTCGGAGGAAGGCGCGGGTGCGCTCGCCGCGGGCGAAGGAACGGAGGGCGCTGCCGGGCTCGGATCGGGGATCGCGCTTCCCCACGGCACGTGCACCGTCTCCGTTTCCTTTTCGGGCACTGTCGGGACAGGCGGCAGCGAAGCGGCGGCCGAGGACGTGGCGTTCCACGGGTGGACGACCGGCTCGGGCTCCTTCTCGGGCTCGGGGGCGGGGGTCTTGTAGGTGTCGCGTCCCGCTTTCGTGTTGATCGGGACGATGCCCAGCGTGCGGTCGAACCACGTCCGGTTCATCTCGTCCATGCTGGCGAAGCAGATGATCATGGGTCCGAGTCCGAAGGTGAAGGAAGCGATGAGACCCTGCAAGACTAGCTTCCATAGCGATGCCCACCCCGCAGCAGCTCCCGTGTCGTAGCGAACCCAACGCACGCCTACGGCACGCATCATTGGAGTTGCGCCGGTTCGCACGATGACAATCACAAGCATGATGAACCAGGCGAAGCACAAGAAAAGGATCGCAAGCACGAGGTGCTCGATGTCATCCGGTGACATTCGATTGATCATCGCACCCGCGATGATAGAGGAAATGAGCATCTGGGCAGCGGTATAGAAGATGGCGGTCAGGATACGCCACAAGAATCGGCGCCAGATGTTGACTGCGACCGTCCCCGCCAGGTGTGGGGGAACCTCGACGGAGGGCTTTCCCGGGACCGTCATTTCATACATTGTCCGTGCCTTTCAGGGGTGTGGTCTCGTCGGTGGCCGCGGGTGTTGTCTTCTTCGCGCGCCACTGGGCGAGCAGCTCGATGAGGGAATCGACGCGCACGCGCAGAGGAACCCGGCGCATCCGCAGGGAACGCGTCGACAGGAACGCCCAGTAGCGCCGATACCAGGGTGTCTTCCCCGAAATCGCTGCCACGACCTCGTCCCTGATCTCCCAGGAACGCTCCGCGCCCCCACCCTGAGCGCCCGCGTCGGAGAACACGACGGCGTCGAGCGAACGGGCCATGGACACCAGCTCGGTGCACTGCTCGTCCCACCGGTGGAAACCGGTATCTGCGGGGATCTCGGCGCGGCGGTCCTCCAGCCGCGCGTCGATGGCGCGCGCTTGCGTCAGGCGTGTCGCCCCCACGGGCACACGCAGTCCGGTGTCCGTCGCGTAGTCGACGACGTCCTCCCATGCGCCCGCGGCGCGTTCCTCATCGGACCCCTGGGTGCGTCTGCGGCGCCGGCGCAGCGCCTTGAAGAGGAGCAGACCCCAGATCGGGGAGAGCGCCAGGACGCCGAGGGCCGTCCAGCCCAGGATCGCCAGGAGGATACCGATCCACGCGGGCCAGCCTTCCTCGTTGTCGTCCGAGTCGTCGAAGGTGTCCGGCGGAAGCTCCGCCGGGTCCTGCGGCGGGTCCGGCGGCTGGAGGACCTGAGGCTTCGGATCGGGCTTGGGCTTGGGGACCTCCGTTTGGGGCACCTGGTCGCGCGGGGGAGTCGGGTCGAAGGCGACCCATCCAGCGCCCTCGAAGGGGACCTCGACCCATAGGTGCGTGTCCTTGCCCGTCATCGTCACCGGTCCCGAGGCCGGGGTCTCCGGGTGGAATCCCATGACGATCCGGGAGGGGATCTGTAGCGAGCGCAGCATGAGGAGCATCGCGACCGCGTACTGGTCGTCGTCGCCGATGAGCTGGTCGGCGCTCAGGAAGTCCTCGATGCGCGAGGTGCGGTGGCCCGGCAGGGAGAGCTGGTCGGAGCCGTCGGAGTAGAAGCCCTCGTCGTGGAGCGTGCGCTGAATGGCGCGGACCTGCGCGATGCCCGGCGCGGCGTCGCCGATCATCTCCGTGGCGGCGTCGGTGACCTCGGAGGGGACTCCCTCGTCGGCTGTTGACGTCGTGCGCGAGAACGCTCGGCCTTCAAGCTCCTCGTCGCTCCACTGACGCGTCACCACGCCGGTGACCCGGTAGGAGTCTCCCTGCGCGAGTCGCACGGTGGACAGCGCAGTCTCGAGGCGGTCGTGGAAGTAGAGCGCGTCAGCGAGCTGGTTAGCCCGATCAGAGGTGTACTCCAGGGAACGCACCCCGTCGACGGTGGGAACCCAGTTCCCCGAGTAGCCCTCGATGCGCACGGTCACGTTCGAGGCCTGGGCGTCGGCGGGCGCGGGAGTCTCGTAGAAGGAGGTTCCGACGTGGCGGAATCCAGACCCGTTGGCGTTCGTGGCGATCTGGATGACCGTCCCGTCATAGTAGTCGAGGGTCGCGAGGCGGAGCCTGCCTCCCTCGGGCAGCCCGTCGACCGTCAGGAGCTCTGTGTCCTTGTCGGTCGTGTTCAGGAAGCGGAACTGCGTGGCCGGTGAGTGGTATTCCTGGAGGTTGAGCGGCGGCTCGACGTAGTCGCGTGCGACCGTGCGGTGCGAATCCGTGACGACGACGCGCGTGAGGGGGACGGCGACCACGAGGGCCAGGGCGATCAGCGTGACCGCGCCGAGGCCTCGGCGCACGGCGGGGTTGGCCGCACGCTCGTGGAACTCGACGACCCCGCGCCCGCCCTCGCGGCGCGTGCGTCCGGCCACGTGCGCGGACCAGACGACGCCCACGATCACGGTGAACAGGCCGATCGGCAGGGCGAGGGGGGCTTGATGGGAGCTCCAGATAATGCCGAGGAGGCCCAGGATGCCGACGGGAGCGAGCGCCCACGCCGGTCGCTTGGTGCGCAGCACAATGGTGAGCGCGATGAAGGAGGTGACCAGGGCGCTCAGGAAGGGCATGATCGCCGGCCCGACGAAGATTCCGGCGGGCGGTTGAACGGTCAGCAGATCCTTCCACGAGGTGATCGTGCCGACGACCAGCATCTGGATCGTTCGCTGCGTGGGCAGGACGTGGTAGGCGGTCGTTGTGGGCAGGGCGAGGGGGCCACCGGCTAGCAGGTAGGCGGCGGCCAAGGCCAGCGTCGATCCAATCGTCCTGACGCGAAGCGCGGCGGTGAGCGCGGCGACCAGGACGCCCACGACGAGGCCTCCCAGAGCTGCGACGTACCCGGTGGTTCCGCCAAAGACGGGGCCGTGGATAAGGGCCACTGCGGCGAGCAGCGAGACTACCGCGAGGGCGTCGATGCCGCGCCGGAGCGCGGAGGCGGCCAGGGGAGAAGGGTTCGTCGTCATCCGAGGGCCTTCCACATTCCGATGGCGAAGTCATCCAGGGTGGGCGCGACGACGACCGGCGTGTTGCCGAGAGTACGCAGCTCGAAGTCGGCGTCCATGTCGATGCGCACGCCGGTGATCACCATGTCGAGGGGGAGGCGCGTGAGGGCCGCGTGCAGGTCCGCCAGGGGGGTGCGCGATCCAGAGATGACGACGGCGGTCGAGGCCTGGGAGGCCTCGGTCCCAGCGCGCTGGGTCAGTGCGCTGATGCGTTCTGCGCCCAGGACGCGCTCGACCCCGGAGAGGGAGTCCATCGCGTGCATCGGGGTGGGGGTCTTGAGGTGACCGACCTGGGTGTGCACCGAGACCTCCTTCGCATCGACGAGGGCCGCGCGCGCCATGGAGGCCGCCGCGGAGACGCCGATCTCGAACTCCTCGTCGCTGGCCCACGCGTCGGTGTCCAGGTCGAGGACGATGAGCAGGTGGGATCGGCGCGTTTCCTCAAATTGGCGGACCATGAGCTTGCCGACGCGCGCCGTGGAACGCCAGTGGATGGCGCGCCGGTCGTCGCCGGGCACGTACTCGCGCAGGGCGTGGAAGGACACGTCAGCGGAGGACAGGTCCTGCGTGGTCGCTCCTTCGATGTCGCGGATGAAACCGACCGTCGAGGCGTTCATGGCGACCGTTCGCGGGTGGATGTAGAGCTCGGTGGCATCGGACCATGTCTGGACGCGGCGGACCAGGCCCAGGCTGTCGCCGCGGATCGTGGAGGCAGGACCCACGGCCACGACGCCTCGCCGCGTCGTCGCGATTGCGAAGACCTCCTCGTGGTTCTCGTCCCGTCCCAGCGCCGGGCATAGGAACGAGTTCGCGCCCGCGCCGACGCGCAGCTCGACCATGGTGGCGCGCAGGCGCCGAGCCGTGGGGTTGGAGACTGTCAGCGCGCCGAGGGCTTTCTCGCCGACCGTCACGCGCGTGTTGGCGAGCCGCAGCGCGACGGCGTGCCCTGCCCGGCCCAGGGACCACAGGAGGGAGAGGGCCACCAGGGTCAGGCACGTGAAGCCCAGGACCGCGGCCTCGACCCACGAGAACAGGACGCCCGCCAGGGAGGCTCCCGCCCCGATGATCGCCGTTCCCCAGCCGAGCACAGTCAGGGATGACAGCAGTCGCAGGAACGAGCCGAGGCCGGGGACCCGCCGCGCCGCAGCGATGCAGGTCCGCCAGGAGGAGACGACCGTCGCCGACGCGCGCGCGAGAGCGACGCGCGCACGTGTGACGGCGTCGAGGCGCTCGCGCAGGTGGCGCTTGTCGGCGACGGAACGCGGTGCCACGATCCTCAGCCCTTCATGACCGGGGCGGCGACCGCTCCCAGCGCACGCTCGATGACGCCCTCGCGCGTGGCCCCGCCGAACTCGGCGTCGGGGTCCAAGACGAGCCTGTGAGCCCACACGCGCACCGCCAGGGCTTGCACGTCGTCGGGGATCACGAAGTTACGGCCCTGGGCGATAGCCCACACACGGGCGGCGCGCATCATGGCGATGGCTCCACGCGTCGAGACGCCGATACGGACCTCGGAGTCGGCGCGGCTCGCCTCGCACAGGTCTTGGACGTAGGCGGCGATCGAGCGGTCGACGTAGTTGTTGGCCGCCAGGTCCGCCATGTCGGCGACAGCCTTCGTGGAGATCACGGGGTCCAGGGCGCGCGTGCGGTCGGGCGCGGCGGAGCCGAGGATAACGTCAATGCCGGCCTCGCGGCCCGGGTAGCCGATCGAGGTCTTCATGAGGAAGCGGTCCAGCTGAGCCTCGGGCAGGCGGTAGGTGCCGGCCTGCTCGACGGGGTTCTGCGTGGCGATCACCATGAAGGGGCGTCCCGTCTCGCGGCGCACGCCATCAACCGTGACCTGGGCCTCTTCCATGACCTCCAGGAGGGCCGACTGGGTCTTGGGCGAGGCGCGGTTGATCTCATCGGCCAGGACGATCGAGGCGAAGATAGGGCCCTTGTGGAAGTCCCACGACCCCGTCCGCTGGTCGTAGATGGTCACGCCCGTGATGTCGGAGGGCAGCAGGTCGGGTGTGAACTGGATACGCGAATGCGTCCCGTGGACGGTGGCCGCGATGGCACGCGCCAGCGCCGTCTTGCCTGTTCCCGGCGCGTCCTCCAAGAGCAGGTGCCCCTCGGCGAACATGCAGGTCAGCGCCAGGCGGATGACCTCTTCCTTGCCCAGGAGGGCCTGGCCGACGTTGTCCGTGATCCTCGTGAAGGAGTCGGCGAACCAGTGGGCGTTGTCTGCGGTGACTTCCATTGTTGTCCTTAGTCGTGTTGTGTGAAAGGGTCTTGTTTGTTGTGGTTGCGTGTGTTACTGCTGAGTGCAGGTGAACCAGCCGTTGAAATCGCCATCAGCCGATCCGACCAGGTACACAACATAGGTTCCGCCCAGGGTCCACCCGCGGATACCATTCGTCCCGGGGACGCCCCTCCAGTTTCCGTAGCCGTCAACCTGCAGGGTCACCCAGGCATCTTTCTTGTCGAAGGTTCCGGAGCACCTGACAGTGGCGTTTGGAGGCCACCCGGACAGGTCCAGCCCCACCTTGTTGAAAGGACCGCTTCCACATGAGCCGGCCACGCATCTGCCCGAGCCACCCCTGAATCCGCTGTAGCTACGGGCGTACGATGCCGCAGTTCCAGTTCCGCATTTGTGCGCGGTTCGGGTTTCCGCGTCCGTTGTCTGCGTAACCGTGGCACACAGGGTGCCCGTACCACCTTCGCCAACCTCGAAGGACTTGGCCGTGGTGTTTATGTTGAGAGTCTCTTCCTTCCCGGAATAGGTCACTTTCAGGCTCGCTTCCCTGCCTCCATTGCTGGCATTACCCCAACTGCATGTGATGTGCCCCACTTGGTCGCCCGCCTTACATGTCACTTCTCCGATTGATGGGGGCCCGAAGGGCGTAACGGTGCCGCCGGTGGATTCCGCGGAGGACTCAGCGCCGTCGCCGCCCTTTCGGACGTTCACCCGTACCTTGATCGTTGCGGCAGTGCCGTCAGTGAGAGTCGTGCTCGTGACGGTGCCACCGTCCTTGGGGAGATCATCCCAATCGTCGCTGCCCGAGACGGCCCACTGGTAGCGTGTGACGTCGTTCTTGCTCCATCCGTTGCCAGGCTGGAACTGGACGCCGATCTTGATTTCCCTCGAGTTGCCCGTGGCTGCGACGGAGGT
>ERZ1674052.67-NODE-67-length-24367-cov-3.844686_pt1 | contig 24367 bp, 17 predicted proteins | sample MGYA00581124_ERZ1674052 | MGnify/ENA primary metagenome ERZ1674052 (study PRJEB41354, sample SAMEA4873301) | human saliva metagenome | biome: human-associated habitat [ENVO:00009003]; feature: mouth environment [ENVO:08000002]; material: saliva material...
CAACTCTGTTATTCACATGAGTGCATACCCCGGTATTTCAAGGCAGAATAGGGTATCGAGCTTGAAAAACCTGTTGATACACAGGGTTATCCACAGGTTTGGGGAAAAGTTCCCGGCTAAAATCCACAGGCCCGTGCGGGTTGGTACGCAAATGTGACGCTCCCCAACTCGTGAAACGTAAAGTAAACGCTACGCTGGTAATCTTTAATACGAGCCAAGTTTTCTAATGAAAGGCATCATCATGGCTGAAAAGTACACTCTCCCCGAGCTCCCCTACGACTACGCGGCGCTCGAGCCCCACATCTCCGCAAAGATCATGGAGCTGCACCATGACAAGCACCACGCAGCATACGTTGCAGGCGCTAACGCAGCTCTCGAGCAGCTTGAAGAGGCACGCGAGAACGGTGCATACGGCAACGTCTCCAAGCTCTCCAAGGACCTGGCGTTCAACCTGGGTGGCCACACCAACCACTCCATCTTCTGGAACAACCTGTCCCCCGAGGGTGGCGACAAGCCCACCGGCGAGCTGGCAGCAGCAATCGACGAGTTCTTCGGCTCCTTCGACAAGTTCCGTGAGCACTTCACCAATGTTGCACTGACCATTCAGGGCTCCGGCTGGGCAATCCTCGCATGGGACACCGTTGGCAAGCGCCTCATCATCGAGCAGCTTTACGACCAGCAGGGCAACATCTCCGTTGCGCTGATCCCCGTTCTGCAGCTGGACATGTGGGAGCACGCATTCTACCTGGACTACCAGAACGTCAAGGGCGAGTACGTCAAGGCATTCTGGAACATTGTGAACTGGGCTGACGTTCAGGCTCGCTTCGAGCGCGCAGTGTCCCAGACCAAGGGCCTGGTCCTCTAATCTAGATTTTCGTCAGCGCGGTGAAGTGGCCGCGGTGAGGTAACTGAAACGGGTGCCCGGCGCCTCCATATTCGGAGGTGCCGGGCACTCGTTTGTTGTATTCAGATGTTGCTCCGGGGGTGGAACCCTAGAGCGCCAGCGTGCGGTCAATGCGGATGCGGCGGCAGAAATCCTCATCATGGCTCACCACGATAAGCGCACCGGTGTAGGCTTCGAGCGCCTGCACCAGCCAATCCACCGAAGAAATATCGAGGTTATTCGTCGGCTCATCCAGCATGAGTAGCTGCGGCACCGGATCTGCCAGAAGCACCTGCGCCACCGCTGCGCGGAAACGCTCACCGCCGGAGAGCTCACCGGTCTTATGGTGCACGCTCTCACGGCGGAAAAGCAGGCGCGCCAACTGGTCACGCAGATGCTGCTCGCTCACGCCGGGGTTAGTCCGCTGCACGCTCTGCAGGAGGGTGAGCTGCGGGTCGAGGGTGATGCGCTGGGGAATGTAGGCCCCCTCGAGGCAATAGTCGACCCGGTAGGCGGGCTGCACGGGGGAGCGGTACTCCGGGTCTTTTGCGTGGGCAATTGCCTCAAGGAGGGTGGTCTTGCCGCTGCCGTTCGCACCGGTGATGCGCAGATGCTCGGGGCCGCTGAGAATCAGGTGTTCGGGGTGCTCCGCAGGGGTTCCCTGCCGGCTCTCGCCATCTGCCTCAACGGGTGAAAAATGCAGAGAATCAACCTTAGTGGGTTGCTGAGTGGTAAATGTTTCACGTGAAACCTGCTGAGGGTTAGTCCCACGAGAATCAACCCTGTGCAGCTCCAGTACCTTGCGCCCCGCGGGTAGGGGCTGCTGGCTCAGCTCGGCATAGATTTTCTCCTGCACGCGCACCTCATCCTGGGCGTTCTGGTATTCCTCCTGAGCCTGCTCCTGCTTGCCGATGCGCAGAACTCGAAGCTTTGCCGCCGCCTGACGTGAGGCGTCCTTGGCGAGGTCGAGAATCGTGTCCGGCTGGTCGTCCTTCCAGACCTGTGCCATGTTCTTCGAGATAATCTCCTGCGCCTGCACCCACTCACGATGCGCCGAACGCACCCGGTTCTTCGCCTCGCTCACGCGACGCTGAGCCGCCTGCTGTTCGGTGTCCAGCGCCTGCCGGTAGGTGCTGTAGTTACCCTCGAAGAGACGCAGATGCGCCAGCCCCTGACGATTGGCGTGAAGCTCGGCAATCACATTCACGCGATCCAGTAGGTCGCGGTCATGGCTGATAATGAGCGCCGGGCAGGGCAGTGACTCCAGGGTTGCGAAGAGCTGAGCCTTCGCCGAGGAGTCCAGGTTGTTCGTCGGCTCATCCAACAGAATTAACTCGGGATCGGAAACCATTAGCGAGGCAAGCGCGGCGATGACCGCCTCGCCACCGGAGAAGCTACGCATCTGGCGAGCAAAGAGTGCTCGAACCGATTCCGGGTTGTCGCGATCTACCGCGGTCGCCGGGGTGAAACCGTAGGTTGTCAGGATGGTGAGGGTTCGCTCCTCAACGTCCCAGTTGTCGCCGATAGCCTCGTAGAGTTCGGGGGAGTATTCGCCGGATTCTACCGCCTGTAGCGCCCGCAGAATCTCAGAGATTCCGCAGAGCTCGGCGAGGGTCTGCTCCCGGTCCAGACCCAAATCCTGAGGTAGATACGCCATGTGTTCCGGCGCCGCCAAAGAACCGGAATCCGGGGTCAAATCACCCAAAATCAACCTCATGAGGGTTGTTTTTCCGCAACCATTATCACCAATGAGCCCGGTCAGAGGTGCCGAAAATACCGCCGACAGATCCGCAAAAAGCGGAGGCTGGCTCGGGTGCGCAAAGTGCAGATGAGCGATACTAATGTGCGCCGCTGCATGGGAAGTGGCGTGCGAGCGGGCATCGCGGGAAGAAGTGGAACGGGGAAAGGTCGCCTGCGGCTGAAGTACGTGTGTCATACGAGCTCCTTGAGGTATGGATGCTCGGGTGCTCTCAAACTCCGACGGTGGTGCGTTGCAGTAGTGTGCCGGCGGTTTGGGGGTGCCTATGCTGAGCGCGTGGCGGTAAGAGGATCGCCCCAAAAAGGGCGCGAAAAAACCCGAGCGTAACGGTGGATGTACCTGTGCCCGGGTGCGTGCGCGCTGATAAAGACACGCAGAAAAATAGAAGTGCGCAGGGAGAATGTGTCTGCGCAAAAAGCTGCGTGAGCGCACGAAAAATTCTGTGAGGTCCGGGCTTATGCTCGGTGGGTCATTTCTTTGATGCCTCCTAGATTCCGAAGGGCACCCCGGTCGCGCCTTGGGTGGCTTCGGTCAAACGATACGTTCAGCTTCGCCAGCTACCCCTGCGGCGGGGTAATACGGATAGAGAGCTGATGGCTCAAGCATAGGAACTGACTGGGCGCTGAGTCAAACACCCTCCCATGTAGGAGAAGATTCAGCGTGCTGATTCCCCGAATGGTTCCTTCCCGAGAGTTTTTGTTGAAAGGTTGAGTGTGCGGTCAATGCGGATGCGGCGGCAGAAGTCCTCATCATGGCTCACCACGATGAGCGCACCGGTATAGGCTTCGAGTGCCTGCACCAGCCAATCCACCGAGGAAATATCGAGGTTATTCGTCGGCTCATCCAATATGAGTAGCTGCGGCACCGGGTTGGCCAGAAGTACCTGCGCCACCGCGGCACGGAAGCGCTCACCTCCGGATAAATCCCCAATGCGCTGATGTACGCTCTCGCGGCGGAAAAGTAGGCGCGCCAGCTGGTCACGCAGATGCTGTTCGCTCGCACCGGGATTCGCCCTCTGTACGGTTTCAAGAAGGGTGAGCTCCGGGTCGAGGATGATGCGCTGCGGCAGGTATGCGGTGTTATCCAGACGGTAGAGCACTTGGTATGCAGGCGGCACTGGGGAACGGTAATCAGGGTCATTTGCGTGCGCTATCGCATTGAGAAGCACAGTCTTGCCACTGCCGTTTGCTCCCGTGATGTGCAGGTGTTCGGGTCCGGTCAGGATAAGAACCTCGGGAAAATCTTGGATTTGAAACAGATAATCAACTTTATATGGTTGTGTTTCACGTGAAACGGTGTTTTGGGTGTATGCCTTCTTAAGGTCGGCGCTCTGCGGTGTAGATGCGCAAGAGTCGTTCTTCACCCGATGTAATTCCAGTACCTTCCGCCCCAATGGGAGCGCATCCTGAGCAAGTTCCAGATAGATACGCTCCTGCACGCGCAGGTTCTCTTGGGCTTCTCCAACTGCCGCACGTGCATCCGCCACCATGCTTTCGTGGGCTGTGTGAAGTTTCCCGGCAGAGCGCTCTGAACTGTTTTTATCCAGGCCCATAGCCATGCCAGGTTTCCGCTTTGACCGTTCAAATTCGCGGCCTCGGCGGGCGTTGCGATCGAGCTTAATCTGGTTCTCGGTGCGCTCACGCACAGCCTTACGCGCCTCATTCTTCGCCTCGGTCACGCGACGCTGAGCCGCCTGCTGCTCGGTCTCCAGCGCCTGCCGGTATGTGCTGTAGTTACCCTCGAAGAGGCGCAGATGCGCCAGCCCCTGGCGGTCGGCGTGAAGCTCGGCAATCACGTTCACGTGCTCCAGCAGATCGCGGTCGTGGCTAATGATGAGTGCCGGGCAGGTGAGGGTTTCAAGAGCCGTATAAAGCCGATTCTTCGCCGAAGAATCCAGATTATTTGTGGGCTCATCCAGCAGAATGAACTCGGGGTTTGAATATAGAAGCGCGGTGAGTGCGGCTGTGACCGTCTGACCACCTGAAAAGGTGCTAAGAGGACGCATCAGAAGGTTGCGACGGGCCTGTGTATCGGTCGTAGTGAGGGCAGGACCAAAACCATGTTCGGCAAGGGCTGCGAGGGTACGTTCTTCAATATCCCAGGCGTCGCCTATGGTGTCGTAAAGGCAGGGGGAATAGTCGCCCGATTCCAGTGCATCAAGCGCCTGCAGTATTTTTGTAATTCCAAAAATATCAGCAAGATGCTGATGCCCACTCAACCCTAAATCTTGCGGTAGGTACGCTATGCGCGGTGGGGTGCTGATTATCCCTTGACTAGGGTTTATGTCGCCAAGAATAAGTCTGAAGAGGGTAGTTTTTCCGGCGCCGTTATCGCCGATAAGCCCGGTGAGTGGCGCAGAAAATACCGCGGAAAGGTCGGTGAAAAGCGGGGGCTCACCCGGATGTGCGTACGAAATATGGTCGAGTGTAATGTGACGTGACATGGGCCGAGTTCCTTCGAGTAGGTGCTCGGATTCCTGCCAGCGCACATGAAGGCGTGAAGGCATGAAAAAACCCGAGCGTAACGGTGGATGTACCTGTGCCCGGGTGCGTGCGCACTGATTGGAGCACGTAGGAAACGTGTCCGTAGAGCTGCTACGTGAGCGCGCGAAAAATTCTTCTGAGTCCGGGCTTATGCTCGGTGGGTCATTTCTTTGATGCCTCCTAGATTCCGAAGGGCACCCCGGTCGTGCCTTGGGTGGCTTCGGTCAATCGATATGTTCAGTCCCTTAGGCTACCCCCCCACGGTGGGGTAGCGCGGATAGAGAGCTGATGGCTCAAGCATAGAAACTGTGTGGGTGCTGAGTCAAACACCCTCCCGAAAAACCGCCTGACAAGTGCCGATACCCCCTAGAGAACGCAAAAGGAGGGGCGACACCAATCGGTGCCGCCCCTCCTTTTAGGCATTAAATCTTAGGCGTTAAATCTGCGCGCGTACAACGCGCGAAACGCTATTACGCTTCGTGGCGTTCACGGTACATACCCAGCGGGCCCGCATCCGCGTACGCCTGAGCGTCGTTGTAACGGTACAGGCGCGGCGGGCGGTGACGGGTGCCCTCCACGCGGCGGCCGGTGTCAATAATCGACTTCGACGCCGCAATCTGGCGGCGGAAGTTCGCCGGATCCAGGGTGCGACCCAGAATCGCCTCGTACACCTCACGCAGCTGCGCCAGGGTGAACTCCTCACCCAAGAAAGAGTGTGCAATACGCGAGTACTCGACCTTGTTCTGCAGGCGGTAGAGCGCGTACTCAATGATTTCGTTGTGGTCGAAGGCGAGCTCGGGCAGCTCATCCACCGGGAACCAGCGGATGTTCTCGTGCACGCGGGTGTTTGCGACCTCGGTGGCGGGAATCGACGCCCAGTACACCACGGAAACCACGCGCTCATGATCAGTACCGGGTGCCGGTTCGGGCTCGCCCACAACGCGGGCGGCACGCGCCTCGGGAGTGCGCAGGACATCACCGAATGCGTAGAGCTGCTCCAGGTAGCCGGGCTGCAGATTGGTTGCGCGCTTCAGCGTCGAAGCCGCTGCCTCTTCGAGGGAAAGATTCGGGTTGAGCGGACCGCCAGGAAGCGCCCACTGGCCCTTATAAGGCTCGCGGAGGCGGCGAACCAGCGGCAGCCACAGGGTCGGGTGGGTCTCGTTTTCCTTGGGGCGCAGTGCCAGAATAACGGTCGAGACGGCGAGGGATACAGAGGTGTGGTCCACGTCGTTGTGCTCTTCGACGGCGACTGCGCCGGGAAGAGGCTGGGATGCGATGCTCATTCAGGCCTCCTGTGCGAATGGGTATCGATAGGTGTGCATACTCTACCCATTTTAAGGGGTTAATAGGGTAAAAATGCACGCAAGGCACCCGCTGACCCGAAAACCGGTACCATCCGCGTCGTGTCAAGGGGAAAAAGTTCAGGTACCGGACACATCAAAGCGCCCCTCCGGCATGTCCAATAGAACAATGCGGAGGGGCGCTCTAGAGTCTAACTATGCAGTGTCTAACTATGCAGTTTTAGATGCAGAGTAGGGGTGCAGACTAGTCGATCTGCAGCTCGCCCATAGCGTCCCAGTCCTCGCCGTCAATCAGGCGAGAAATAATCTTCGGGGTTGCGGTCAGCATCGGACGCATGTCCTTCATAGCCTGCTGGAAGTGGTCAGAGTTCACGTGCGGGCCAGCTGCGTCGTCGTTGAAAGCCTCGAGCAGAACGAACTCGTTCGGGTCCTCAACGCTGCGGGACCACTCGAAGAACTTGTTGCCCTCCTCGGCGCGGGTTGCCTCGGTGAAAGCGCGGGTCTTCTCAATCCACTGGTCGGCGTATTCGGGCTTGACGGGGAACTTTACAGCAATGAAAATCATCGGAACTCCTTAGGTTGAAGAGTAGATACGTGCCCTTCCAGTTTAAGCCCCGGGTGCTCGGTGGCGCTGAAGAATAGGGTGTGAGGCAGCGGTTTTAGCTTGTGGCTTTAACCGCTGTATAGAGTGGCTTTTGTGGTTTAACGAGCCGCCGCCTTGAGAACCTGCAGGGCGCGTTCGAGTGCCGCACGGTCTGCCGCGATGGCTGCGGCCCTCTGCGGGCTGGCGGAGTCGCCTCCGAGTGCCGCGTTGTAGTACATTCCGTCACCCAGAAGCAGCACGGCGCGGGCGATGCGTTCGTCACCGAGCTCGGCAAGAATGAGCGAGTGCCAGCCCTCCTGCACGCGGGCTAGGGTTTGCTGGGCGAGCTCGTTGTTATTCTGTGCCAGGCGGCTGAGGGCAATGAGGGCCCGGTCGAAGGGGGTGTCACTCGGAATGGAGGAGTTGATGTAGTAGGCGCTTGCCCCTTCGGGTGCCTGCGCCATGGTCTCAAAGTCTTCTTCCGCCAGGGTGACGGTGCGTTCGGCGAGTGCCTCGAGGAGCGCCTTCTTGGAGGAGAAATGGTAGAGCAGCCCGCCCTTGGACACCTTGGCGGCGGTGGCGACGGCGTCGAGGGTTGCGGCGCGTTCTCCGGTGTGAATCAGCAGGTCGACGTAGGTGTCGAGGATGTGCTCGCTAGAGTTATTGGCTCGTTGTTTGCGGTGGTTGGGAGTGCTCATGGGTACCAGTCTAACCGCTTGAAACTATACCGTCCAGTTGGTATAGTTAATCTTCGCCTGTTGGGCCGCGCCGGGAGCACACCGTCCCGGACCACCCCAAAAAAGACAGGCCGAGCTGATGCCGCCGCGTCCGCCGCATCAGCCGACACCTTATAGACGCACGAAAACAACCCATGACGAATCACAATCCGCACACCACGGCTCTGCCCATTCACGCCCCCGACCAGAAGACCAAGCGCTGGGCGGCACTCGGTGTGCTCATGCTCCCGGTGCTCCTGGTCTCCATCGACAACACAGTGCTTGCCTTCGCGGTGCCCGCAATCGCTAAGGCGCTGAGCCCCTCCTCCGCGGAGCAGCTGTGGATCGTTGACTCCTACTCCCTGGTGCTCTCCGCCCTGCTCGTGCCCATGGGCGCTATCGGTGACCGCATCGGTCGCCGCAAGCTGCTGCTCATCGGCTCGACCGGCTTCGCGGCAATCTCTGCGCTCGCGGCATTCGCGCCCTCCGCGCTGATGCTCGTGGTTGCCCGCGCCCTGCTTGGCATTTTTGGCGCCATGCTCATGCCGGCAACCCTGTCGATTATTCGCAATATCTTTGTGGATGCGACCGAGCGCCGCATCGCTATTGCCGTGTGGGCTTCGGGCTTCTCGGCGGGTGCGGCGCTGGGCCCGATTGTGGGTGGTTTCCTGCTGGAGCACTTCGACTGGGGTTCGGTGTTCCTGCTCGCTGTGCCGATTCTGATTCCTCTGCTGATTCTCGCCCCGATTATGGTTCCCGAGTCGAAGGACCCGAACCCCAGCCCGGTGGATCCGCTGAGCATCCTGCTGATTATGACCGGCATGACCGGCATTACCTTCGGTCTGACTCACACCTCCGAAACCGGGTTCGATGCGGTGGCTATCAGCACCATCCTTGCCGGCCTGTGCTTCATTGTCCTGTTCGTGCTGCGTCAGCTCAACCGCGAGAAGAACGATATTCAGCCCATGCTGGATGTGCGCCTCTTCCGCAACACCGTGTTCACCGGCGCGATTACCGCAAACCTCATCTCCATGATGGTGGACGTTGGCTTCATCTACTTCGCCTCCCAGCACCTGCAGTTGGTCTCCGGTCTGCCGCCCATGTACGCCGGTATGCTGCTGATTCCCGGTACCCTGGCGATCATTATCGCCGGTCTGGTGATTGCGCGCGTGGCGGTGCACTTCCACCCGGCGCAGGTGGTGTCTTTCGGTCTGGCGCTCCACGCTGCCGCGTTCGCGGTGCTCGCCTTCCTGGGTGCGCACAACGACTTGGTGATTATCCTGATCTTCATTGTGCTCGGTACCGGCATCGGTATTGCGCAGACCATTTCGAACGACCTGATGCTCTCCAGCGTGCCGCCGCGTAAGGCTGGTGCGGCATCCGCGATCTCGGAGACCTCCTACGAGACAGGTACGGTGCTCGGCACCGTCATCATTGGTGGCATGCTCACCGCCGTCTACCGCGCAAATGTGGTTGTACCCGACGGCCTGGATGAGACTCTCGCCGACCACGCCCACGAAACCCTCGGCGGTGCCGTGACGGTCGCAAGCCAGGTGGGTGGCGAGCAGGCGAACCAGCTGCTCTCCTCCGCATTCGCTGCCTTCGACTCCGGCGTGGTGCTGAGCTCCGCATTCAGCGCCGTGCTCATGGGTGTTATGGCTGTTATCAGTTACCTCATGATCCGCAAGGCTCCTCGCGAAATGAAGCCCGCTGAACACTAATACAGCGCACTAAACCTCATAGATAAGCTCCGCCTCCCGTCGCTCTTAAGCATCGGGAAGCAGGGCTTTTTATACGGGCTTAATTTAGGTACCCACCTGCGCATTTAAAGGTTCAGCACAGGTGCCGGTGGTACGGTAAAAACAGTGGGCTCACGCCCGAAAAAGTCGCCCGAAAAAGACCGAGGAACCAGCGGCTCCACACACTCAAGGAGGAACGCCACCATGGGACTCAAAGACTGGATTGCACCCTTCATTACACTGCTCATCGGTGCCAGCACCATCTTCATCTCCTACAAGAACTACCAGGCGCAGGCGGCGGCAAAACCCTCCGAACTGGCGCGACTGGAGCTGTGGAGCAAGCTCCTCACCGAAGCCGGCTTGGACCTCAACGCCCTACCCGACCCTGAAAAGCTCACCTCCGACCAGCGCGTCGTCCTCGAAAACTACCGGGTCTTCCTCAAACGTGCCTCCCTCGAATCGAAGCTGCGTAAAGTTGGCATCGACAGCAACCGCATCTTCAGCCTGCTCATGAAGCGTGCGCACTCTTCCGTGAAGCCTACGCCCATCCCCATTGGCGACTCGATTAGCTACTACCGCCTGATTCTGCGTGCCCTGCTGTACATTTGGGTTCCGCTGGCCGTGATTTTCATCGGCGTGCCCATCATCGTGGTCACCATCGCCTACCTGATTGGCCTCTTCACGAACCACCGCGGCAATCTGTCTGACTTTGCGCTCTCCCCGCTCGCTGTGGTGCTCCTGATTGTTGGTGCGGTCGCCGTCGGTTCTCTCGTGTACCTGCAGAACCGCATTATCTCCGCCATTATCGCGAACAACGTGTACTTCTACTTCTGGGATATTTACGGCTCCAAGAAGGGCGCTCGCGATTCCAAGGACGCCTACAGCGAGCGCCTGGCGGCTAAAACCTACGCCGACCAGCTGTTCCTCGGTCAGCAGGAGTTCGCTCACCAGTTCCGCGAGAACATGTACATGGCGGGCATTCAGGAGATTGACGAGTACCCGCGCGTGCTCAGCGACAGCGTGATGCTGCCGCGCAACTACCGGGTCGTGGAAACCACCGAGGGTGAGGACCGTATCGACCGCTTCGTGAACTGGGTGCGCTCCAAGATTGGTTTTGAGCGCCTGGAACCGCGCATTATCTACACGCTCGAACACAAGGACGCGCACAAGGATGAGCAGAAGGAATCTGCACACGGTGAACCGGTAGCTACCGAACAGGGTGTTTCTGAGCAGCCCGCAGAGACTCCGGCTCAGGATAAGCCGGAGGATGCTCAGAAGGCTTCGGAGGCGCCTGCCTCTGGGGAGTCCGCCTCGGAGGAGCCCATCGTTGCGGAGGTGCCCGTTGAAGCACCTGCCGAGGATCTGGCTGATGCGCCCACTGAGCCCGTCACCGGAAGCGCCACCGAACCTTCCGCGGTAGCCGAGGTATCCGTCGCAGCTGAGGCAGACGACCCCACGGAGGCGTTCACTCGCATCCCGCACGATGCCGTCGACCATGAGAGCGCCGGTGAAAAGAACGCCGGAGATAAGAAGCCCGGCGCTGAGAAGCCCGGCGCTGAGAAGCCTAAAAACTAAATAGCCCACCCGGGGGCGCCGAAAAACTGGGCATGAGAAAAGGGTCGCAGCCTACGAGTTCGCCATTGAACCGTAAGCGTGCGACCCTTTTCCTTTCCCTTCAAGGGCGAGCAGAATCGGAGGTACCACCCGACCAAGAAGAGTCAAATGATGCGCCCCTCCACCGGTAGAGGTTGCCTGGCAGAAGAACCCGCCGAAGCAGGTTGGCAGAGCGCCCGGCAGAGGGTGCATCACGCTTGAGGAACCGCCCCAGAGCCCACCGGAGAGGGGGCTGAGGGAACAGAAAACCCCGAGCTGGCGCATCTCTACATCTTCAGATTTCTTACATCATCAGAAAATAACTACATCTCGGGGTAGGGGAGGACGATTCGCGCTCCGGGTGGGACCTACCCACTCCCACCCGGAGGCGAATCCTAGGGATGTTCGCAGTGTCATGAATACATCCCACCGAAATCCCTCACAAACGTTCGGGGTTTCAGTATGAGCGGTATATGAGCCTACCGCAGTCTATGCCGCAACCTCCGGGTCGCGGGAGATAACAACCTTCACCACGTTGTGCTCAGCAGCGTGGGTGAACAGGTCGTAGGCTTCCTCGAACTGGTCGAACGTGAAGCGGTGGGTTGCCATCGCCTTAGCGTTCAGGCGGCCGGAGCGGACCATGTTCAGCAGGTTACCGACGGTGTTGCAGTTGACCAGACCCATGTTGATGCGAACGTTCGAAATCCACATGGTGTTCAGGGGCAGCTCAACGGGCTTGCCGTGCACGCCGGCGTTCGCGATGTTGCCATAGGGGCGAACAATCTTGGTGCAGGTCTCGAAGGTCTGCGGAACGCCCACAGCCTCAATTGCCACATCCACGCCCAGGCCGTCGGGGGAGAGAGCCTTAATCTTCTCGATGAAGTCCGGGTCGCCCGCGTTGACCTTATCGGTTGCGCCCAGCTCCAGCGCCTTGTTCATGCGGTTGTCGTCGAAGTCGATGGTGATGACGCGGCCAGCACCGCAGAGGTTAGCGGTCATAATCGCGCCCAGACCCACGGGGCCTGCACCCACGACAGCGACGGTGTCACCGGGCTTGGTGTTGCCGTTCAGAATACCGATCTCGAAACCGGTGGGCAGAGCGTCGGTGAGGAAGAGGACGTCCTCATCGGTCAGACCCTCCGGAACCAGGTGGACCGAGGTCTCTGCGTAGGGAACACGCACGTACTCCGCCTGGGTGCCGTCAATCATGTAACCGAAAATCCAGCCGACACCACCAACGGTTTGGCAGTGCGAAGGCTGGTTCGCCTTACAGTAGGAGCACTTACCGCAGCTGGTCACGGCGGGGATGATGATGCGGTCGCCGACCTTCAGGTCAGTCACCGCGGAGCCAACCTCGGTAATGGTACCGACAGCCTCGTGGCCGAGGATGCGTCCGTGGTCCACCTCGGGGCAGTCACCCTTCAGGATGTGCAGGTCAGTACCGCAAATGGTGGTGGTGTCGACACGGGCGATAACGTCCGTGGGCTCAAGAATGGTGGGGTTCGGGACTTCCTCCCAGGCGCCCTTCTGGTCGGGGCCGTGGTATACATATGCCTTCATGATGACTCCTTCTTTGAAGCTCTAATGAGGGTGTAGTGACTGCTTTATCACTACATGTATCAACCCATAAGAAATATTTGATAGGTTGTATTTTCATTAAACCCGACGTGTTGAATTATGCGCTTTTATTACGCGGAGTGTATCTTTTGGTTCTTTAAACATGAACATGATTCACTTTGGGTATTTAAGACCTGTAAAAAACGCACGAGGCGCACCCCTCAAACAGGGATGCGCCTCGTGCGTTTATTCGTGCGTTTAATCGAGAAAAGTTGGGTTGAGCTGTGCCTAGCTCTTCAACTGGATTTAGCTCTTCAGCTGGGCACGCGCTCGCGAACGAACCGCCGTCACCGCCCACACCAGCACAAAAGCCGCCACCATCGACAGCACAATCGTGCCACCGGTCGGCAAGTTAAACGCCCACGACAGGTACAGGCCAACAATCGAGCAGATACCGCCAAACACCGGCGAGAACACCATCATCGACCCCAGACGGCGGCACGCCAGGCGGGCAGCCGACGCCGGAATCACCAGAAGCGCCAACACCAGCACATTACCGAGCGTCTGCAAACCCAGCACCACAGAAATGGTCACCAGAACGTACAGCACAATATCCAAGGCAAGCACCGGCAGGCCCATCGCGCGGGCACTCTCACGGTCCAGGCTGACCGTCACAATCTGGCGGTGGAACAGCCACAGCACCAGCAGAATAACGGCACCCATAATCGCCGCCTGGGTAATGTCCTCATTCGAAACACCCACAATCGAGCCGAACAAGAAGTCCTGCACCGACCCCGAATAGCCCGGCGCCAACGAAATAATCACAATACCCAACGCAAAGGATGCCGCGAAGAAAATACCGATCACGGAATCCTCGCGTAGCCGCTGATTCTGACTAAAAATAGCCACCAGAATAGCCGTGACCACGCCCGCGGTCAGACCGCCCATGACCAGGTTGCCGCCCAGCACGAACGCCACCGCAAGACCCGGGAACACCGAGTGCGCCACCGCATCGCCGATGAAGACCATGCCGCGCATCAGCACGTGGCAGCCCACCACACCGGTCACCACCGACGCGAGCAGTACAGCCGCCAGGGCGCGCGGAAGGAACGCCAGGGACGGGTTGAACAGGTCGGCAAGAAAATCGATAGGAGTAATCAACGGGCACCCCCGGTAGAAGCAGAATCAGCGTGGGCGGGGGAGAGGGAATGATCAGAAGCGCAGGAATCGGGCAGCTCGTGGCCGTACTCATCCAACGCACCACCGGCACAGGTGAAGCCCGTGCGGGCGTGACCCTGCGCCTCCTCAATATCGTGACCGTGCAACCACGTATGCAACTGCTCCAGGCTAAAGGAGTCCGCCGGACCATCCAGGTGAATATTGCCGCGCACACCGCACAGACGCGAGCAGGACTCACGCGCCGCCAGCATGTCGTGCGTAGACATCAGAATCGTGATGCCCTCGCCCGCCAACTCACGGTACAGGCGAGTCAGAGTGGTCTGAGTCGGCGCGTCCACGCCCGTAAACGGCTCATCCAACAGTAGCAGGGAGGGGTTCGCCGCCAAAGCGCGCGCCAAAAGAACCCTCTGACGCTGACCACCGGAAAGCTCCGCAATGGAAGCATCCTGCAGGTGCAGGACATCGGTGCGTTCCATCGCCGAAAAAACCTGCACCCAATCCTTCTTCGCCGGGCGGCGGAAGAACCCAATCTCACGCACGCGACCGGTCATCACCGTGTCCTTAACGGTCAGTGGAAAATCCCACTGGAACTGGTGCTTCTGCGGCACATAACCAATATGCGCACGCGCCACACGCGGCGACTCACCCAGCACCCGAACCTGACCGGACGCCGGGCGAATCAGACCCAAAATGGTGCGCAGCAGCGTGGTCTTACCGGCACCATTAGCACCAATCAGACCCGCAAACTCGCCGCGCTCCAGGGTCAGGGACAGATCCTTGAGGATGGAACGGCGCGCGTAGCCGGCGTACAGGTTTGAAATCTCTAGGACGGGCCCGGAGCTTACCGATGACTTAGTACCCGCTGTTACCGATGCGCTCACGAACGGTCACCGCGCACTTCATCCAGCGCCTCACGCTGCGCGGAGGAGCGGCGACGGAACGAAAGGAACGCGCCCACGGCAATCACAGCTGCCACGCCTGCGGCAATAGCACCCCAGGGGATAGTGGACTCTGCCTTGTAACCGCTCTGGTCGCTCGCTGCGGCGGCAGAAGAAGAACCGGACGCCTGCGCACCGGATGCCTGAGAAGCAGAAGAAGCCGAACCCGAGGATGCAGAATCCGAGGAGCCGCGTGCCTGCGCCTCCATCGCGTACAGGGCATCAGCATTCGCAGAATCACCCACCGCAAACTTCAGGTAGCGGGTATCGGACACGGTCGAACCGTCGGAGAGCTCGGCGCTCGCGGTGACCTTCAGCAGGTACTCGCCCGGGGCGGTGAATACCCAGTTCGCGTGGGTGTGAGTGTTCTTCTCAACCCACAGCTTCTGCGGCTCACTCTTGGTCGAGGACCACAGCACCTGCGGTGCCGAGAAGTTGCCGTTCTCCAGGTACAGGCTGAACGTGCCGGGGCCGCTCACCTGCTCCAGGGTCAGGTTCACGCCGCGGTTCAGCTTGGACACCAGCTGCGGATCCTGGGTGTTCCAACCCGGCCAGATCACGCCCTTGGTTTCGGTCTGCGGAATCACGTACACCTTAGAACCGGCGGGTGCGCCCACGAAGGAGTAGCGTGGGTCGTTCGGCACCTCCAGGATGGCCTTATCGCTGCCGCGGTAGATGACCTCGTCCAGGCTGCGCCAGACGGGGGTCTCGCCGTGGTCGTCGTGGAGCATGAGCTCAAACTTACCGTTATTGAAACGAGGACCCATGTCCACGTGGCCGGCGGAGATTTCGGTGCGGCCGGATGCGACCGGCTGCTCCGCCGACAGGGTCTGGGTGAGGGCGCGCTCGCCGCGGCTGAGGTTGCTGTCGCTCGGCTGAGCCGAGGCGCTCTCAGTGGTTGCCGGGGTGGTCTCCGCGTGTGCCATACCCAGGGGGGCGAGCATGAGGCTGGCGCCCAGAGCCAGAGCGGGCAGGCTACGAGAAGAGCGGGTGGTTGAGTTCATCATGAGGACTTCCTTGGATCATGACCGAAACGGTGCGTGAAAGATTATCTATATGCTGATACGACTATATAAGCTTGTGGGTAGCTTAAAACCGGGTTACGAGGTGCTTGCCTCCGAGCAGCTAGCACCCGAAGAATCTCCGCCAGAACTAGCCCCCGAGCACAGCGCAATCGTGTGAGCATTCGCCAACATCATCTGCGCGTAGTGAGGAGCCTGCGCATCCAGAGTGTCCGAATAGAGCACCCCGGTACGCACCTGAGCCTCCCGAGCCAGCTCCGTGAGAACCGGCGAACGCATCGCCGTGGACTTATCCAGATAAATCGCTGGAACCTTCAAATCCTCGACCGTGCGACGCAGGCGCTGACGCTGCTGAATACTCGGCTCGCCGCTGGCACTGGCACTCACGAAACCGGCAATGTGCAACCCGTAGGTACTCGCCAGGTAGCGGTAGCCGTCGTGCGTGGTGACCAGGTTGCGTGCCGACTCCGGCAGGGCCCCGTACACCTGACGCAGCTGAGCGTCCAGGGCGTCAAGCTCCTTCATGACCTGTTCGGTGCGGGTCGCGTACTCGCTCGCACCCTCCGGGTCGGCGGAGGTGAGTGCGTCACGAATGACCTGCACGCTCGCCTTCGCGTTCGGCACCGAATGCCAAATGTGCGGGTCGATTTCGCCGTGCACGTGCTTGCCCAGAACGGCCTGCGCCAGCAGGTACACCTGACCGCGATGCTCCGAAGCACCCGAACGCAGGAAACGGTAGCTACCGCCCGCGGGCACCTCCTGCAGGGTGCGGGAGGGGACCGCGACCACGGTGCGGTTCAGCTCGTACTCGACGGCGCCCTGGGAGGAATCCGCGCGGAGCACGAGCCTGCCGTCGCCGGTACGTGCCGTAATATCGGCGTGACCTGCGGAAAGAACCTTAATGTCCGAGGCAGAAACGTTCTGTTCCTTCGCCAGACGGTCCACCAGCTGTTGCGGGTCACGACCAACCGCGCAGTACAGGGTGCCGCGCGAAGAACGCACCGACTCCGGCGCATTGACCGCGGTGGCGCTCAGCTCAATGGCGTACTCGCCGGCATCACTAAACGCCCACGACAGATGCGTATGCGCCTGCAACGGAAGCTCCAGCGAACCCATATCGCCGGTACGGATCGCGGTGTCCCCCTCACGGGTGAGGTTCACGCCGCGCGCATGCGAATCGCACAGCATCTCCACCGCACCGAAGGTCTGCGTAATGAACGCAGCCAGCTGCGCATTCGACGAATCGGTAGAGGTGCGCGCCCGCACGCTCTGCACCTCAAAGCGCATTCCCGCATCCGAAGAATCGGCGGGGGCAGATTCGTTCTGCCCGCCCTCTTCAACGCGCAAACCCAGCCAGATGGAGTCCAGGGAGGCATCCTCAACAATGGCTTCCAGCTTGCCGCCGTACTGCTCAATCTTCTCCGCAACCGCCACGGACACAACGCCTGCGGGCAGGTTCGCCTCAACCATTTTGCTGAGCTTACGCTGCTCCAGCAGCAGACCGTTCGTCAGGGCGCAGCGGGCGTAGGCGACATCGCGGATATCGCGCAGGCTCGGCTCATACGAGTGCGGGTCAGCACCGGCGGGCACCAGGGAGTGCACGCTGGCGCGCTCTCCTGCAATCTGCTGCGCCAAGTCCGCCAGGATCGGGGTCGTGGCGACCACGCGCATCCGGTCGGAGGAAGCGTTCACGGTGCTGGCGCATCCGTTCAGTGCGAAGGCACCAGCCCCCACCCCCGCGCCCACCGCAATACGGGAGGCGAGGGTGAGGGCGGTACGCCGACTATAAGCGTGTGCGTGGTTGCCGGTATGCCCGCTATGCGGTGTCACCGCTGCGGCCCTTTCGGCGTGCCGAACGCAGAATCATGGCACCGAGTGCCAGCGCCAGAATGGAGGTGCTGACCATGAACGGGTCGATGACCACACCGGTGTTCGGCAGCTTACCTGCCGCAGCTGCCTTCTGTGCGTTGGCGAGTTCCTGGCTGGTCAGGGCACAATCCTCACCGGAGGCGGTCTTACCGACGATGCGCACCTTGGATCCGTCGGGCTTGGTGACGATGCCGGTGGCTTCGTCTACGGTGCCGTTGACGGGGTTCTTTGCGGTGCTCTTCTCGCCGCCGTTGTTGGCGCCGTTAGCGCTGTTAGTGTTGCCGCCGTCCTGCTTGGTTTCTGTCGCACCCTGCGCGTTGTTGCTTGCCGGGGCGTTATCGGGGTTGCCGACGGTGAAGTGCAGAACCGATTCGCTGCTGACCTGCTGGCCGTTCTTCAGGCGTGCCGTCCAGCCGATGGTCACGGTGTAGCGTCCCTCGGCGGTGAACACCCAGTTGCTGTGCTGGTGGGTGTTTGCGGGCACCTGGAAGGAGCCGCCGCTACGCGAATCGAAGACCTTCTGACCGGCGGAACCGAAGTTGCCGGAGAGGAAGGTGGACATGGTGCCGGGGCCCTCAAAACCGTTGAGGCTCATGGTGACGGGGCCGTCGAGCTGCTTGAGCAGTTCGGGGTCCTGGGTGCTCCAGCCGAGCCAGGGCACGCCCTGCTGCTGGGTTGCACCGATCATGTGCACGGGGGTGCCCGCCGGGGCGATGTTCTCCATGCCTGCGGGCAGGTTGATCTTCGCGGCGTCATTGAGTACGAACTCGAGGGCGCCGGGGGAGACGTGGCGGGCGGGGCTGGTGCGGTCGTCCTTCACGCTGCTGGTGAGGTTGCCGCCGTTGAGGATCGGGCCTACGTCGAAGTGGCCGTGGGTGACTTCTTCACGGCCGCTGTGCTCGGCGGTGTTGACCACGGCGAGGGTGGGGATGCTGGTCGGTGCCTGGGCTGCCTGGTTGCTCTGCTTGTTGTCCTTCTGAGCGTCCTTGGAGTCCTTGCTGTCCTTGGAGCCCTTGGCATCTTCGGCGGGAACCTCGGTGGCGATGCACTGCTGGTTCAGGCTGCCGGGCAGACCGGAGGACAGCACGCCGTTGCCGGTAATGCCGCCGCCGTTGCTGGGTGCGCTGATGTTCTGGGCGTTGGAGCCCTTCACACTGGATCCCTTCGCGCTGGTGGCGTTGCCGCCCTTGTTTTCACCCTTGTCGGAGCCGTTATTAGTGTTGTCGGTGCCGCTGATAGCGGTTACACCGGATCCGCCCTGGGATGCCTGCTCACCATTCGCCGCCGCCTTCGCGCCGTTCGGGTCGGTCACCTGCGCGGCGTTCTGACCGTTCACGGATCCATCCACGCGGCGAATACCGGTGGATGCGCTCGCCTCAGCAGATGCACTCGCCTCAGCACTTGCGGAGGTAGATGCGCTGGGGCTGCTGGTGGCGCTCTCGGTGGCGGTGGAGGTTGCCTCGGGGGTAGTGGTTGCCTCGCTCGTGGCGTCCTTGGTTGCTTCCTTTGCGGCGTTCTGCCCGTTCAGGAGCTTGAAGCCGTCCTCAGCGTTAGTGCCCACGGCGATGGTGTAGGTCGCCTCGGAGCTGACCGGGGTGCCGTCGGCAAGGGTTGCGGTGGCGCGGAACGTCAGCTGGTAGATGCCGGCGCGGGTGAATGCCCAGCTGAGGTGCTCGTGGCCGCCAGAGGTGATGGTGTGCGGTGCGAGCTTGTCGTTGGTGCTGAAGACGCGCGGGTTGTCGCGACCGGATTCGGTGAAGACTTCGGCGCGGCCGCCTTCGGGTACGCTGCTACGCACGAGTTCAAGGTTGATGGTGTTGTCCTTGAGCGCGCCGGGGCGGATTCCTTCCGCACCGAGGCCGGGGTAGAGCAGGCCGCGGGTGCGGGTGGAGGGAATGTAGAAGATGTCGGTGCCTTCGGGGGCAATGTAGTCGTAGCCTGCTACGACCTTGGTGTGTGCATCCTCGACGTCGGGCAGGTGGAAGACGGTGCGGGCGGGGTTGAATCGTCCCTGCTGGCCGGGGCCGGTGTCTGCGAGGGTGCCGAGGGTGAACTGGTTGCCGTCGAGGAAGGCGTTGAGCATTTCGGTGTGTACGCCCGCGATGACGTAGTCACCTTCGTAGCTGACGTAACCGCGCGACTCGGTACCTGCCTGGGTGCCGGTCTGGTTTTCCTGCGCCTGGTTTTCCTGTGCCTGCGCGGCGGTGAAGGTGCCGACCTGAGGGAGGGCGAGGGGTGCCCCGAGTGCGAGGGTGCATCCGAGGGTGGTTGCGCTGAGTAGGCTCAGAGGTTTGGTGCGTCCTTGCATGGTGGCTCCTTGGATGACTGCTCGTTGGCTGGCGCGTTGCCCGATGCTTTCGGGGCTTGCCCGGTGCTGGGTCCGGCGGCCTGTTGCCGGTTTCTCCCCTGCGTCCGGGGTGCGCTCTGCCGTGTTTTTCTCTTTGTGGATGTACGTGGTGTGCGTTTTTGGGCGCGCCTCGGCGCACACGTGTTTCTGAGAATCACTATACTCACTTAGGTTCTAAATGACAATTATTTGCAAAAGAGCTACCCTAGGAAATAGAAAAATGAGAAAGGTTGTCATGAGCTCTCAGAAGCAGACCCAACGACGGGTCACCACACACACCCCCGCACTCTTCATCCCCGGCGGCAAGCCCGCCCTCCGCCGCGCAGCCGCATTCCTTTCCGCCGCAGCGCTGCTCGCGCTCGCCGGCGCTGCCCCCTCCCTGCCCGCCGCAGCAGGCCCCGACGACGGCAAAATCGTCACCACCAAGGGCCACGTTGACGCCCCCAAGGCATACTGGGACGAGCAGAACGGCACCTTCGTCCTCATGAACGAGGCGAACCCCTACAAGACCGGCGCAGACACCTACGAACTGGACAAGACCGTCAACTGGGTCGGCAAGGGCTACAGCACCAGGGACGGCAAGTCGCAGTACACCATGACCCTGGGCGACTCGCCCTCCCTGGCGTTCCTCGGCGAACCCGGCCAGACCCTCTACATGGCACCGCACCTGACCTACGGCAACCAGGACCCCATCTGGGCTGGCCTGGGCGCCTCCACGAAGGTGCCCACCGAGCGTTTCCGTGACGGAGTGTTCGCTACCGACATCCTCTCCGTTGAGGGTCCCGGCCGCATGGAGCTCTTCCGCTACAACCCGGATGATGCCCCCGCTGACGTGTACCGCATGCTCTCCAGCAGCTCGAACGGTTGGCACTCCTGGCTGCTCGATAAGGGTAGCCACACGCACAACACCACGACCTTCACCCGCCCCGGCCGCTACGTGGTCACCTACCGCACCGTGGCGCGCTCCACCGACGGCCGCATCATCAGCTCCAAGCCGTCGAAGCTGGTCTGGCAGGTGGGCGGCATGCAGCCTGTGCTCGGTGACGGTACCCCCACCGCCGTGCCCACGGTCGACCGCTACAATGCGGCACCCGTCGGTGACCTGGACGCCGCAAAGTACGTGCTGTCCGTAGCACCGCACCGCCTGGACGCCGACCCGGCTAAGAACAAGGACGCTGACGACAAGCTCAGCGACATCACCTTCACCGCCGCGAATAAGAACCTCAAGGGCACCCTGACCCTGTACAACAACGGCTACTTCCTGACTGACCTGCCGGTCGTGAACGGTACCGCCACCTGGTCTGAAATGCTCGGTAGCGAGGGCTCCCAGCTGCAGGCGGTCTTCACCCCGGACACCTCCGACGAGAACAGCGCGGAGGCGTCCCGCTGGATCTCGCACAAGCTCACTTACGAGCCCGGTAAGGCTGAGAGCGTGTACAGCGACGACGGTAACGGCTCCTGGCCCGAAGAGATCCCGGATCAGGCGAACACCGTGCTCAGCACCGAGCAGTACACGCCGACCAGCATGGACTACGACGTGACCGTCACCCCGAACGGTAACGGCTTCAGCACCGTTGAGGTCCGCTTCAAGGACCCGAAGGTGCGCGGCTTCATGCGCGGCGGCTTCTACGCCCAGGATGACCCGGTGTACCCGTACCTCGACCTGGAAGGCTCCGTTGAGGATGGCGTGGCGCGCTTTACCTTCCGTGACGAGTCGTTCTACAAGGGCACGGCTCTGCGCGTGAAGATGCTGACCCACCCGGATATGAACGCTTCCGCCTCCACCACTGAGGTTGCGGCGAACTACGAGCCGGGCACGAAGTACACTGCGCACGGTGCGTTGGCTCCCGATAGCGCACCCATTAGCGATGCGCCGAAGCCTGCTCCGGTGGATCCGTCGCCGAGCGCTGAGCCTACCGTCGCGCCCTCTGCCGAGCCGAGCGAGGCACCCAGCGAGGCACCGACCGCTGAGCCCAGCACCGTTCCGTCGATGTCCCCCAGCGAGGTTCCGACCGTGCCTGCGGTGCCGACCGCCTCCGCAGAACCGAGCGTACCTGCTCCGGCGCCCTCCAGCCCGGCCCCGAGCAGCCCCGCGCCCGCAAACCCGACCCCGAGCGCACCTGCTCCGACTAGCCCGGCGCCGTCTGCGCAGCCGTCCACCCCCGGAACCCCCGGTAACCAGTGCGTGCCCGGCAAGATCGACGGCCGCACCAAGATTTCGCACGGCCACCTGGACATTCAGGCGACCCTGAAGGACCGCCAGCTGTCCGTGGGTCTGCGTGACGACAGCGGCATCATTGACGCTGATTCGACCGTGCGCCCGCTCGACTCGGTCGTGTGGACGGTCAGCGAGAACGCCCGCCGTGTGCGCACCGAACGTATGGCTGATGAGAAGCTGAACTTCATGGGCCCGGTCGGCACCGCCTTCTACGGCCTGCCGCAGACCCAGCAGAGCGGCCTGCCCTGGCCCGGCTACAACACGCAGGACATTGACTACTCGCAGCTGCGCGGCCCCGTGCGCCTGCACGTGGTTCCGAAGGTCATGCCTGAGGGTGCACGCTTCGGCATGTTCACTGAGTCGCTGAACGGTGCGGATGTGCTGCTGGATTCGACGACCGGCAAGACCACGATCGACATTGATTACGCGACGCACGCACACGCGAACTGGGTGTTCTCTGAGCCCGGCCAGTACATGTTTGACGTGCACTATTCTGCGACCCTGGCTGATGGTACTGAGGTGAACAGCCCGGTGCAGCAGCTTGCGGTTGCTGTGGGTAAGAAGGCGTCGGATGCGTGCTCGTTTGAGACTGCCGTGCCGAAGGACCCGAACGCGGCTGCGGACGACTTTAGTGGTGTGCGCCGTGTGGATTCGGCAACCCCGGGCGGTACCGCTGGTGCCAACCAGCCCGGCTCCGCACAGTCTGGTGCCGCGCAGGGTGGTCAGTCCGGTCAGGCTGGTGCTTCTGGTGCTGCCGGTGATGTGAACGCGCAGGGTTCGGCTGACGGTTCGGCTGATGGTTCTGCTGGCGGCGTGTACCCGGGCGGTATTTCCGGCGGCGGTACCGGTGGCGGCTCTTTGGGTCAGTCCGGTGTGTCTGCTTCTTCTGGCGGTGCTAGCTCCCAGCAGGGCGGCCTGGCGCGTACTGGTTTCGGTGCGGTGTCTGTGGCTGTGGGCGGCGCACTGGTGCTTGGTGCCGGCACTGTGATGGTGCTGCGTTCCCGCCGCCGCGTTTCTTAGCGCTCGCCGCGTGAGGACACGCTGATACGATAAAGCCCCCGCGGCTGAGAGGATGACTCTCGGCCGCGGGGGCTTTCTCTATGCGGTGCTACATTTTGATATCCGCTAGGCCGGTGATTTTGTTGCGTCTTCTGTACAGCTTCCTGAACAGGGGTCGGGTCCACTCGAGGCTATCCCACGTATCAACATACGCCAGATCCTGCGGGTCCCGCATATCGGGCCAGCGGTCGAACCCGAGCCTGAACCGTACGATTGCCAGCAGCCGGTGGTTCCTTCCAACGGGGTCAAGCTTGGCGATTTGCTTACCTTTCTTGGTATAGAAGGTGGCACTGTCGGTTTCTTCCCCATCCCAATCCTCCGCCTCCGCCGTACCTTGGAAGTAGAAAACCTGGTCGATAGCCCTAATCGGGTAGGGGGTCACGGTAGCGAACGGTGAGAGCTTCTGCTCCACAGTGTCGGGCGTGATTTTCGTGTACACCAGGTGAACGTGCAGAAGGTGGTAGAGGAAGACCAGCAGCAGGATGAATATCAGGAGGTTGAAGAGGATACCGAGCTCTGCCTGCGTGTAGAGGTAGAACGCGAAGAAACCTGCCGGGAGTATGGGTGTGAGAAGGCTTATGAGTGCTTCACGGCGGGGCACGCGCGTAATGTAGATGCCTTCGTCGCGGAGCTCCATGTCCTGGCGCAGGTGCCTATCATGCAGGACAACGACAATGATGGCGCCGATGATTGATGCGAGGGTGCAGGTGCCCCAGAGTAGAAGGAAAAAGGTGTGCATGATGCGTGCTCCTCTTTCGCGGTGGTGGTGGTGTTCGCGCCGGTTGTGGCTCTTTGGATGTAGGGGGTAGTCGGCGCTTCGAGCGAGCTACATGTCGACGTCGGCGAGGCCAGTGACCTTATTGCGTTCCCTAAAATACGGAATGGTCTCGTATCCGTTATCCAGTGAATCAACTTGAGCCATGTCATTCGGCTTGTCCATATCTGGCCAGCGGTCATTATCAATCCTGAACCGCACGATTGCCAAGAGGCGGTAATTCCTATGAATGATGGGGGCAGAAGGCGGCAATATGCTCACCTGATTTTGTGTAGAAACCAACTATGTCTTGATCGTCGTTAGAAATTGCTTCACGATAGGTGACAGTATTAATCACGTTGAACGG
>ERZ1674052.86-NODE-86-length-20371-cov-3.652245_pt1 | contig 20371 bp, 10 predicted proteins | sample MGYA00581124_ERZ1674052 | MGnify/ENA primary metagenome ERZ1674052 (study PRJEB41354, sample SAMEA4873301) | human saliva metagenome | biome: human-associated habitat [ENVO:00009003]; feature: mouth environment [ENVO:08000002]; material: saliva material...
AGAGTTACAGGGAACTATTTGAGAAGGGAAACCTTCTTCAGGGTTGTTACTGGTTTGGCAGGCAAGACCTGAGTTACTCAACACCGTATGGGACGGCAGCATATATCTGCCGAGAATCCCCTCTATTTGCTGTACCGAAGCTCCATAGTGGGCACGAGTGTAGTGCTTCCGGTGGTCGAGAGACTCGGGTCTTTTGTGTTTTCTGGCCGTGTTTTCCGGGGCTTTTTCGGCCACCGCAACGTCAGGTAGGCACAGCCTCCGGCAACAACCGTATAGACATTGACCGCATATCTAAGGAAGTATCGTGAATAACCGCGAACTTGGCGAGAAGATTCTTGACGGCCTGGGTGGCCCCGAGAACATCGCGCACATTACTCACTGTGCAACCCGCCTTCGTGTCACTCCTGTGTCTAACGATGCAGTGCAGAACAAGAAGATTGAGAGCCTGCCCGGCGTTCTCTCTGTGATTGAGCAGTCCGGCCAGACTCAGGTTGTTCTGGGCGAGCGCGTTGAGGCTGTGTACAACGAGATCAACGCTCTGCCTTCTATGTCCGGCCACGCTGAGGGTGACACCAAGGTTGAGGCTGAGGGCAAGAAGTCTGGCTGGCTTACCAACGTCTTCGACGTTCTGTCTGACTCCTTCCGTCCTCTGCTGTGGGCACTTCTGGGTACCTCGATGATTCTGACCCTGATTGTGTTCCTGCAGCAGCTGGGCTTCTTCGGCCAGTACACTGACTTGACCGGTCAGAGCGTGAACATCGACATCATTAACGGTGCTCGTGTGGCTGACCCGGAGGCTGCTAAGGCTCTGAACAACCAGTGGATGCAGCAGTTCGCTTTCTGGTACATCCTGAAGGCTGCTTCGCTGTCGGTTCTGAACTTCATGCCCATCATGCTGGGCGCTACCGCTGCTAAGCGTCTGGGCGCGAACATGTGGGTTGGTGCGGCTATCCCCGCTGCGCTGATGACCGGTACCTTCACCGATCTGACCGCTCTGGCTGACCCCGCCACCAAGATTCTGAATGTTCCGTTCTTTGGTCTGGATCTGCCGCTGTACGCATTCAGCTACACCGGTCAGGTCTTCCCCCCGCTGCTGGCTGTTGCTCTGCTGGCTCCGTTTGAGCGCTTCCTGAAGAAGGTTATTCCTTCGATGCTGCAGATGGTGTTCGTGCCGATGATTTCGGTCATCGTTCTGGTTCCGGTGACCGCGTTCCTGGTTGGCCCCATCGGTATCGGTGTTGCTATGGGCATCTCTGACTTCCTGAAGATGGTTAACGACCAGGCTCCGGCTCTGGTTGGTGCTCTGATTGCTGGCCTGTACCTGTTCATGGTTCCGCTGGGTCTGCACTGGCCGCTGAACGCTGTCATGATTAACAACCTGCAGACCATGGGTACTGACTTCATTCAGTCCCCGATGGGTGCATACAACTTCGCTGTGTTCGGTGTTGTGACCGGTGTGGCTATTAAGGCTAAGCACGACCGCGAGCTGCGCCAGACCGCTGTTGGTGCGTCGATGTCCGGTCTGCTCGGTGGTATTTCTGAGCCGTCCCTGTACGGTGTTGTGCTCCGCTACAAGCGCGTGATCCCGATTATTCTGGTTCCCGCTGTTATTGGTGGCGCTACCATTTCCTTCCTGGGCGTTAAGTCCTACGCGTTCGCGTTCACTTCGCTGCTGTCGATTCCGGCTATGCAGCCCTCGTACCTGTACGTGATTGGTCTGGCTATTGCGTTCTTCGGCGCTATGACCGGTGTTCTGCTGTTCGGTTACGAGTCGAAGGCTGACGCTGTAAGGCACGCTGCGGAGCGTAAGGCTGAAGATGCTGAGGACGCTCCCAAGGCTGAAGCTGTTGCCGCTAAGGCTGCTCCGGCTGCTGCCGCTACTGCGACCGCCGCTGCTGCACCCGCTGCTTCCGCTGGTGAGGTCATTGAGCTGCACGCTCCGATTGAGGGTACTGCTGTTGCTCTGTCTGATGTTCCGGACCCGATTTTCGCTGCAGGCAAGCTGGGCGAGGGTGTGGCGATTGAGCCGACCGGTACCACTGTTGTTGCTCCCGCAGCCGGTAAGGTTGCTGCAACCTACCCCTCGGGCCACGCTGTGGGTCTGAAGCTGGAGAACGGCATTGAGCTGCTGATTCACGTTGGTCTGGATACCGTGAACCTGGACGGTAAGGGCTTCAGCGTGAAGGTTGCTAAGGGCGATGTTGTTGCTGCTGGCGACGCTCTGATTGAGTTCGATCCTGAGGTTATCAAGGAGGCGGGTTACCCGCTGATTACCCCGGTTATCGTGACCAACACCCGCAAGTTCGCTGAGGTTAAGGGTCTGCCGGGCGTTGCTCACCAGAACCTGAGCACTGTCCTGAAGGTGACCACTAAGTAGTTCCCTTTATAGGCTCTAAGGGGCCCCACCATTACGGTGGGGCCCCTTTCCTTATGCCTCCCTTTCCTGATGCCCTGCTTCCTGATGTGCTGATTCTTTGGGCAGGTTTGCCGGGCAGAGTTTGTTGGGCAGGGTTTGCTGGGGTTTAGGCACTAGCCGGGGGGGTATTTCTGCTAGTGTAAGAATACGCTCAACAAGGAAGTTCTCAGGTGATATGGAGTACGATGATGTCTTCTGATACTAGGACATGGGATACCGGAGTGTGGGAAGAGCAGCAAAAAGAGCTGCGCGCTCTTTCTCCTGTTCGGCGGCTGATGCGCCGGCTCAATCTTGAGGCGCTCGTCTATGAGTCTGCGCCGTTCCCGGTTCTGCTGCGTAAGCTTTCCGCGCTGATTCCAGCGTGCCTTCTGTGGTGGGTTATCTACGAGCCGCACCGGCTTGCTTCCTCCACCAGCCTCCCCGAGGGTACTCACGCTATTACGCTGCTCCCCGGAGCCTGGGGTGACCCCGCTACGGGGGCTTATGGAGGTCTTCCTGAGCTACCGGGGGTCCTCGTGCGCTGGGTGCTGTGCATCGCGGCAATGGTGGCTGTCGTTCATGTCTGCGGCGTCAAGGCGAAGGGGCAGAGCTTCACCATTCCTCACGATGCGCGTTCACGGTTGATTGCGCTGATGCAGGCTCTGGGCATTTTCGGTGCTTTTGCACTGGTCGTCTGGATTGAGTACATGATGACTCCGCTGACCCTCATGTTTGAAACCGTGTATGCAGGCCCGACCGCCGTCTATAGCGGCGACGGCATGATTCCCCTGCACCTGTTCCTGTCCTCGTCGTTGAGCGCTATTTTCTTGGGATATTTCTGCGTGAATATTCTTGCCTCGCTGAATATCCCCGGGTACCTGGGCATCCCCGCAATTATTTACGTGGGGGCGCTCCCTTGGGCTCAGGCGGAGCGGCACCAGTTCACGTTGGCGCTGGCGTGGGTCATTGCGGTGACGCTGGTGAGTTGGCTCGTGCGCGGCATGTGGGGCACTCTGCTCGCCTGCGTGGGCTATTCTCTCTGGATTGTGCTGGTGGCAACCAGCGGTGATCCGTTTGATCTGTCCGCTAATATGAGCCGTGTGCTCGTGATTTTGGGTTTCCCGCTGGCTTTCATCGTTGCTGGAGGCGGCATTTACCGCATCTTCTACCTGAGGCAGAACCCGAAGATGTTGAGGTATCTGCAGGAGCGCGCCCTGTACCTGGGCGAGTGGTAGCAGCCAGTTAGAGTGGCGCTCCCCTAGTTTTTGTAATTACATATCCCGCTAATGTATCCAGCTAAAGGACGCAGAACAAGCGGGACAGAAAAATCCCGGGCACTCTCTCGTGAGAGTACCCGGGATTTCGAGTCCTACAGGACGGCTAGAGCGTTACCGTAAGCGGTACTACTCCTGCCAGCCAACGTTGACCCAGTAGTCAGCGCTGGTGTAGCTCTGCTTGAACAGGGACGGACCGTAGTTCGCAACCTTAGCCTTGACAGCGGCGTACATCGGGCCGTTTGCGTAGGGCAGGTACACTGCGACCTTCTCGTAGTAGAGCTTCTCCGACTCGTTAGCGATCTTGATGCGCTCGTCTTCCTTCTCGGTGTTCTGCAGCTTCTCGATGAGCTTATCAACTTCGGGGTCACCGACTCCGAACACCTCGGTGGTGAAGAAGTAGGGTGCCGAGGAAGCCAGGTCGGGCAGAACACCCCAACCGGTGAAGATTGCTTCGTAGCTCTTCTGGCCGAGCACGGAGTTGGAGTTCGACTGCGGCTGGTTGTCAGCGCTCAGGCGGATACCTGCGGACTTCAGCTGCTGCTCCAGAATCTGGTAGACCGCCTGGTAGACAGCCTCGGAACCGAAGGAGGTCAGGGCGAAGCCAGCAACCTTGCCGTCCTTAGCGTAGTAGTCGCCGGACTTGGAGTAGCCTGCTGCCTCCAGAATCTTGCCAGCTGCCTGTGCACCGGTGTCACCAGCGTAGTTGTTCTGGTAGCCCTTCTGGAACGGCATCGCAATGATGGAGCCGGGCAGCGGCTCGGTCCAGCCGAGCTGCGAGAAGTATGCCTTAGCGATCTGCTCGCGGTCCACAGAAGCGAGGATTGCGCGGCGCAGTGCCAGGTCCTCGATGCGCTTGGGGTTCAGCTGAATGATGTTGACGTTGGTGTTCTGGCTCTGGCGAATCTCGGTGCCTGCCTGGCCCTTCACAGCGTTGTAGCTGGTTGCGCCAACGAAGGTGAAGGCGTCCAGTTCGCCGTTCTTGAAGCTTGCACGGATTGCTTCGGAGTCCATCTGACGCCAGATGATGCGGTCCAGCACAGGCTTCTCGCCCCACCACTTGTCGTTCTTGACCAGGGTGAGCACCTTCTGGGAGGAGTTCCACTCGCCAATCTTGAAGGGACCTGCCCAGTACTGATCGAGGGGCTTGTCAACGAAGCCTTCGTTGAAGAGGTTGACGTCTTCCAGTGCGGGGTGGATTGCGAAGGCGCACAGACCCTCGGAGGGGTAGTACGGAGCCTTCATGGTGACCTTGACGTGGAAGTTGTCGCCGTCCACAGCCTCGATGCTTTCAACCTGCTGCCACATGGTGTTATCGGTGATGTGGTAGGGGTTGTCGGTGACTGCGCTGTAGACCTTCCACATGGCGCGAACAGCGTTCACGTCCATGGGAGTGCCGTCGTTGAAGGCAGCCTTGGGGTTGATCTTGAAGGTCGCGGTCTGCACGCCATTGACGGTCTCGGTCTTGTGTTCGGTGCAGAACTCGGGGTTGAGGGTGCCTTCGCCTTCGGGGCTCATGGTGTAGAAGCCCATCACGGCGGGAATGTTGCAGGGTGCCAGAGCGTCCAGGTTGCTGGAGGTGTAGCCGCTCTGGGTCTGCAGGTTGAAGTTGGGGCCCAGGGCGGTAGCCGCGAGGGTCAGGGTGCCACCCTGCTTGAGGGAGGAACGGTCCTGCTTGTTGACCTGAAGGTTCTTCAGAATATCTTCAGCGTTGTTAGCGGCGCTACCGCCAACCTTTTCCTTCGAGCTGCCGCAGGCAGCCAGTAGACCAACGGTGCCGAGGGCAACGGTGCCGGTCAGGAGGGTACGGCGAGAGACAGACATGCTCTTCATGGAATTTCTCCTAGAGTATTCGCAGTGTTGTGGAGGCGGTACGCGAACGGTGCGTAACCCACACTCCAACCCGGCGGGAGGACAGTCTCTGCCGGGGTTGCGGGCAGAATGCCCACATTTGTTTTAAGTATATCCGTGCGACTCTCTTAGGAACGGGAAAGCGGCGTGCTACAGAAGGTTTTAATCCTTTTGTAACACGCCGCTGTAGCGCTTTTACCCCTTATGGAGTGTGTGAGCGGTGCTCAACGCTTAGTTTTGCTTCTCCCAACCGACGTTGATCCATACGTTCGGGTTGTAGTAGGGCAGGCCGAAGAGCATGGGGCCGTAGTTCGCCAGGCCCTTACGGCACGCCTTGAAGTTCGGGCCGTTGTGGGTGGGCACGTAGATGGCGACCTCGTCCAGGTGGCGCTTCTCCAGCTCGTTCATGATCTTGAGCTGTTCCTTCGGGTCCTCGGTGGACATCATGGTTGCTGCCAGCGAGTCCAGATCCTTACCGTGACCGTTGTTGGTCTCGGAGATGTAGAAGTAGTTCGCCGCATCCACCGGGGAGGTGGTGATGCCGTAGCCACCGGTCTTAATCGCGAAGTTCTTCGAGGAGATGATGCTCGACATTTCAGAGGCACCGTGGTTCTCGATGGTCAGTTCAACGCCGATTTCCTTCATCTGCTGAACGAGGAACTGCGCGGTGGAGCTGACAACCGGGTCGCTACCGAAGGTGATGACCGGGTAGGAGACCTTAGCGCCGTCCTTGGTGTAGTAGTCACCGGACTTGGTGTAGCCTGCGTCCTCAAGGATCTTGGTAGCGACGTCCTTGCCGAGCTTGGTCGGGTAGTTGTCCTGGTAGCCTTCCTGCATGGGCAGCATGCACATGGAGCCGGGCAGGGTTTCCTTCCAGCCGAGCTTCTCGTAGCGCAGCTTCTGCAGCTGCTCACGGTTCAGGGCTGCAACGAATGCGCGGCGGACGGGCAGGGGCACCTTTTCGGGGTTGATTTCGTAGTTGCCCACGCTGAGAGCGCTACCCTTGCGAATGTCGGTGTTTGCCACGCCGGAGAGCTCGTTGTAGGAGCTGAGGGTGCTGGCGTCCACATAGTCGATTTCGCCGTTCTTGTAAGCTGCCTGCTCTGCCTGGGAGCTCATTTCACGCCAGGTGATGCGCTCAAGAGCGGGCTTGGTGCCCCACCACTTCTCGTTGCGGACGACGGTGAGCACCTTGGAGGAGGAGTTCCACTCGCCGACCTTGAAGGGGCCTGCCCAGTACTGGTCGAGGGGCTTGTCGTTCAGGCCGTCGTTGAAGAACTTGGGTTCGACGAATGCCGGGTGCAGGAAGGAGGTGAAGCTGCCTTCGATGGGGTACCAGGGCTTGGACATGGTGACCTTCACGTGGCGGGTATCGCCGTCCACAGCCTCGACGCTTGCGACCTGCTCCCAGATGGGCGAGGGGGTGATCTGGTAGTCCGAACCGGATGCCGCGGCGGTGTAGATGGTCTGGTAGCTCTTGACGGCGTTCACGTCGATGGGGGTACCGTCGTTGAAGGCTGCCTTGGGGTTGATCTTGAAGGTCACGGTCTGCACGCCATCAACGGTCTGCGCCTTGTACTCGGTGACGTAGTCCTGGTTCATGTGCGACTCGCCGCGGAAGTCAGCGTAGAAGCCGCCGGTGAAGGCGGAGTTGATTGCCGCCTGAATATTCAGGTTACCGGCGGTGTAGCCGTTGGTGTTGAGGATGTTGAAGTTCGGGCCAATGCCGTCTGCGCTCAGTCGCAACTCGCCGCCGTCCTTGAGGGCGGAGCGGTCCTTCTCGTTGTAGGAGACTGCCTTGGACAGGTCGTCGCCGGCGGAGAGAGCGCTGGTTTCGTTCTTGGAGGAGTTGCCGCCGCAGGCTGCGAGCAGGCCGACGGTACCCAGGGCAACGGTGCCGGTGAGTAGGGTACGACGGTTGAGGGTGAAAGTGGTCATGATCTGTCCTTGTCTGAGGACCGGGATGCGCACGTGAGGTACCATGCGCTCCCGGCCCGGGATGAGTGTTGAAACGTGGCGCCATCTCGACAATCTGAGGGTGGGGGAACACAACCCACCCCGCATACTCGTGATACACATCTATGATGGAACACACGTTTGCATTGGGATTAGTATACACACAAAACCCACACAGCATGACCCGCCTCACCTTTTACGGGAAATATTTCAGCAGAAACTTTTCTTTCCTCAATTTCAGCCGACCCTCCCCCTAGAAACAAAAGAGTCCCGCAGCACCCCGCCTCTAAGGCGGAATACCGCGGGACTTTACCCTTCCGGAGTCTTATGCCGGCGCCTCCAAAAATTCAGAAACTACCGAATAGAAATCCAGAAAATTAACCTGTGGCTTTAGTTCTGCCAACCCACATTGGTCCAGCGCTTGGGGTCGGTGTAACTGGTTGCGAAGAGGGAAGGACCGTAGTTAGCCAGCTTCTCCTTCACAGCTGCGTAGCTGGGGCCGTTAGCGTAGGGGAAGTAAATAGCGACCTTCTCCATGTGCTGCTTCTCAGCCTCAGCAGCCATCTTCAACTGCTCCTCGTGGGATTCCTTCTCGTAAATGGACGCGATGAACTTATCCAGCTCGGGATCGCCCACACCTTCGTTGATTTCGCTGGTGTAGAAGTACTGAACACTGTCTGCGGGGTCAGCACCAATACCCCAGCCGGAGAAGGCGCAGTCGTACTGCTTAGAGCCCATCACGGAGTTGAACTGGGACTGCGGCTGGTTATCCTGCTCGAGCTTAATACCTGCTGCCTTGAGCTGCTGCTCGAGGTTCTGGAACTGAGCCAGGGAGGTTGCATCCGAACCGAAGTAGGTGATGGAGAAGCCTGCAGTCTTACCGTCCTTGGCGTAGTAGTCGCCATTCTTGGAGTAGCCTGCTGCTTCCAGGATCTTTGCCGCAGCCTCGGGGCCGGGGTTAGAAGGCATAGCGTCCTGGTAGCCCTTCTGGAAGGGCATAGCAATCATGGAGCCGGTCAGGGGCTCTTCCCAGTTGATCTGGCCGAACTTGACCTTAGCCAGCTGAGAGCGGTCAACCGCGGCGAAGACTGCACGGCGCAGGGCGGTGTCGGTCACGCGGGTCGGGTTGAACTGCAGGTTGATCACGCCGACGCTCTGGCCGGAGCGAATCTGGACACCGGGCTGACCCTTGACGGCGTTGTAGGTTGCCAGGCCAGCAAAGCCGATGCTGTCCAGCTCGCCGTTCTTGAACGCTGCGCGCTCTGCTTCGTCGCCCATTTCACGCCAGATAATGCGGTCCAGCAGCGGCTTCTCACCCCACCACTTGTCGTTGGGCACGAGGGTGAGGGTCTTAGCCGAAGAGTTCCACTCGCCAATCTTGAAGGGGCCGGACCAGTACTGATCCATGGGCTTGTTCACGAAGCCGTTGTTGAAGAGCTCCTTGTCGGTCAGTGCGGGGTGCAGACCGAGCAGGCCGAGGGTTTCGGCAGGATACAGGGGCTTGGACATAACGATCTTGACGCGGGTCTTGTCGCCATCCACGGGGTCGATGGATGCTACCTGCTGCCAGAAGGGAGCGGCGATAACGTTGTAGCCGTCATCAGGGTTGCGGTAGACGGTCCACGCGGCGCGGATTGCCTCAACGTCAACGGGGGTGCCGTCATTGAAGACAGCCTTAGAGTTGAGCTTGAAGGTGATGGTCTGCACGCCGCCAACGGTCTCTGCCTTGTAGTCGCTGACATAGTCGTCGTTGAGGCTGTATTCGCCAGCAGGGCTTAGGGAGGTGAAGCCGATAGCGGAGGGGATGTTGCAGGCGCCACCGAATGCGGTGAGGTTCTCGGTGGTGTAGCCGCTCTGAGTCAGAATGTTGAAGTTCGGGCCGACTGCGGAGACGCTACCGCGGAACTCGCCACCCTGCTTGAGGGAGGAGCGGTCCTGCTTGTTGATTTCGAGGTTCTTGACGATTTCCTCGGTGCTTGATGCAGCCTTACCGCTGATCTTCTTGTCAGAGCCGCCGCCGCATGCAGCGAGCAGGCCGACGGTACCCAGGGCAACGGTGCCGGTCAGCAGGGTACGGCGATTAATACGTAGATGAGTCATGTATTCTCCTCATGCCGGAGGGCTCGGGTGCTATTCGATAAGCGCACCGTGTTGTGCGCTGATTTTTCGGGAGCGCCGAAGCTCCCGCCCATCACCTTTGTGAGAGCCCCCACATTGTTTGTGGTTGAAACACAGTATACCCCCAAAAGAAGCGACGCAGACCACAGTCCAATCCGTGGAAGAACTATACACCGTCTAAAAATCACGGGTTCAGCGCCTGAAACCGCATCATCATGCGGAAGCCGCGTGCGAAAACTAAAAAATGAAATATTATGTAGCATTGGCGCGCGAGCGCGTCACACCCGGTACTTTGAGAGTCGTTACAAGTTACAAGCACAGCGTCGGGGCAACTAAAGCGCACTGAACCCTCCACAAGAAAAAGCTCCCCACCCCTATACGACACTGCGAAAACGTATAGGGGGCAGGGAGCTTAAAACTGCGGCTTATGCCATCCAGCCGACGGTAGACCAGTCGGTGGTCTTGAAGAGGAACGCACCGTAGTTAGCGAGCTTCGGGCGGCATGCCTTGAAGTCCGGGCCATTGAGGAAGGGGATGAAGAGGCAAACCTCGCTCATGTGCTTCTTCTCAATTTCGTTGCACTTCTCGGCGCGCTTAGCGTCATCGAGGATGGTGACCATCTCGTCGACCATAGCGTCGATTTCGGGGGTGCCGACGCCGTTCCAGTTCTTGGAGTGGTAGAAGTACTCGGCTGCACTGGTCGGCTCGGAGGTCACGCCGAAGCCCGAAATGCTTACGTCGTACTCGCGGTTACCAACAACCTTCGAGAATTCGGACTGTGCACGCGAATCGAGCTCGAAGTTAATGCCGATTTCCTTCATGCTCTGGATGAAGGTCTGTGCCTGACCCTTGGTGGTGGCGTCATCACCGAAGGTGGTCAGCTTCAGGGTGATGGTCTTGCCGTCCTTCGCGTAGAAGTCGCCGGACTTGGTGTAGCCTGCCTTCTCCAGGACCTTGCGTGCTTCCTCCGGGTTACGTGCCGGGTAGTTGTCGCGGTAGTACTGGGAGGAACCCAACAGAAGCATCGAGCCGGGAACTTCTTCTTCGTAGGGCAGACCCTGGAAGCGAATCTTTGCCAGAGCACCACGGTCGATACCCAGGAAGATTGCCTTACGGACAGCAACATCGGTGATGTGCTCTGCGTTCAGGTTCATGCCGCCGGCGAAGAGGCGGCGACCGCGGCGGATTTCAGAGTTCGCAACGTCCTTCATCTCGTTGTAGGCGCTGAGGGTACGTGATTCCACGACGTCCAGCTCGCCGTTCTTGTAGGCGGCGCGAGCTGCAGCGTCTGCCATTTCACGCACGACGATGCGGTCCAGCTTGGGCTTCTCACCCCACCACTTGTCGTTGGGCACAGCAGTGAAGGTCTTCTCGGAGGAGTTCCAGCCGTTGGGTGCCAGGGTGAAGGGGCCGCAACCGAGCTCGGGGTGGGGGTTGTCCACGAAGCCTTCATTGAAGAGGTTTACGTCGAGCATCGCCGGGTGCAGGATTCCGCCGAAGAGCAGACCCTTGACGGGGTTGTGTGCAGTCTTGAAGACAACGCGTGCGTGGTAGCGGTCGCCATCGATAGCTTCAACGCTTTCGATGTACTCGTAGATACCCGCTGCGGCAATCTTGTATTCACCGTCGGGGTCACGCTGGATCTGCCAGGTTGCCTTGAGTGCGTCGATGTCGATGGGGGTGCCGTCGTTGAAGACTGCCTTGGGGTTCAGACGAACCTCTGCGGTGATCTTGCCGTCTACTTCCTTAGCTTCGAAGCCGAGGCAGTAGTTGGGGTCGAGCTCATCTTCGCCCTTGAAGGTGCTGCGCCAGATGCCGGCACCGGCGATAACGCCCATGGTTTCGGAGACGGAGGTGCTCGAGCCGTTCTGGGAGAAGCGGTTGAAGTCCGGACCAAGGGAGTAAGTGCTCAGGTTCAGGGTACCGCCCTGCTTGAGCTTCGAGGCATCCTGCTCGTTGATTTCATAGAACGGGGTTTCGCTTGCCTTGTGGTCGGTCTTGGAGGACGAGGAGCCACAAGCGCTCAGTACGCCGGCTGCGGCGACGGCGGTTGCGCCGCCGAACAGTACGCGGCGGCTCATGATGGGGTTGAATCCGGAGAGGGAGGGGAGGGGCTGGGGGCTCATGATGGGCTCCTTGTGGGTGTGGACTGCGCTGATGCAGTGTTGGCAGTGTGGGGTTGGCTCCGCATGCTCGGGAGGCGGGGTTTCCGTCTGCAGGAGCGCCTGCTATCTGCGGTGATGGGCGGGCAGGTCAAGCCATGCAAAATAATGTGACCTAAAGCTATGTTCTAAGCCACATTTAATATTTTTAGTAGTGTACACCACATACAACTGTGCAGGTGCGCAACACGATAAATATTTCTAAATTATTACGCCCGGCCCTAAGACACCGAGCCTAAATCCATGTCGGCACAACCCCACCACCCTTCACGCAGTGCCCCCTCCCCCACCTCCAGAAATAGTCAGCGGGCACAGCAAAGCGGGCCGAACGCGCATATACGCATTCGACCCGCTCATAGGGCAGGAACCCCTAGGAATTCATCCAGCCCACAGCAGTCCAGTCCATCGACTTGTACAGGTGCGGACCATAGTTAGCCAGGGTCTTCTTGACCATCACAAAGTCAGGGCCGTTCGTAATGGTACCCAGGAAGGCGAACTCAGCCATGTGCTTCTTCTCAATCTCGTTACAGGCAAGGTTACGTTCCTTGTCATCCTCAATGAGGGTCATGGCGTCGATGAGGGCATCGATTTCCTTGCTGCCGATACCTTCGTTGTTCTCGGAGTAGTAGAACTGCTTGGTACCCTCGGTTGCGTCAGCAGAGACCGAGTAGCCGCTGAAGGAAATATCGTAGTCCCAGTTGCCCAGAATGGTGGCGAACTCACTATCGGCGTGCTGATCGATCCGGATCTCAATGCCGACATCCTTCATCTGCTGAGTGAAGGTCTGAGCCTTACCCTTGTTGGTCGGATCGTCACCGAAGACCACCACTGCACAGCCAGCCTTCGTGCCGTCCTTCTCGTAGTAGTCGCCGTTCTTGGTGTAACCGGCGGCCTCCAGAATCTTCTGCGCCTCCGAAACGCTGTTATTCGGGGTCGGGTAGGAATCCTGGTAGTAGGGTGAGAAGGGCATGTGAATCATCGAACCGGGGATGGTTTCCTCGTAGGGCAGGCCCTGGTACTGAATCTTCGCGAGTGCTTCACGGTTGGTGCCGACGAAGATTGCCTTACGCAGGGCAGCATCCTTGACGCGGCGGGGGTTAATATCCAGGCCGCCAGCGTAGAGGCGGGTGCCCTTACGCAGTTCGGTACCCGCAATGTTCTTCACCTCGGCATAGGTGGAGGAGGTGCTTGCACCGATAGCGTCAATTTCATCGTTCTTGAACGCGGCACGTGCAGCGCTGGATTCCATCTGGGTAAAAACAATCTTGTCCAGCAGGGGCTTGGTGCCCCACCACTTGTCGTTGGGTACAACGCTGAAGGTCTTCGCGGTGGAGTCCCAGCCCTTATCCGCCAGGGTGAAGGGGCCAGCCCAGTACTCGGGGTGGGGCGCATCCACGAAGCCGTTGTTGAAGAGCTCGACGTCTTCCAGTGCGGGGTGCAGAATCTCAGAGAAGAGGCTCTGCAGCGGATAGAAGGGCTTGGAGAAGGTGACGATTGCACTGTAGTCGTCTTCGCCCTTTTCTACGGATTCGACGAATTCGTAGATGCCGCTGGAGACAATGTTGTAGCCGTTATCCAGGCTCTTGAAGATGTTCCAGGTGGACTGGAGCGCCTTGTAGGTAATGGGGGTGCCATCGTTGAAGACAGCCTTGGGGTTGAGCTTGACGGCAACCTGAACCTTGTCGCCCTTCTTGCTGTGCTCGAAGGAGACAGCAAAGTCGGTGTTCAGCTTGTAAGTGCCGTCAAAGTCGAGGTTCCACATGCCGGCCTGGCTGATGGTGCTCATAACGTTGACGTTATCGCTGGTGTTACCGCTCTGGGTGTAGAAATTGAAGTTCGGACCGATGGATCCGGCGGGCAGGCGCAGGGTGCCGCCCTTCTTCAGGCTGTTCACATCCTGAGCGTTGATGTTGTAGAGGTCTTCGATATTGGCACCGGCGCCGGCGGCCTTGGTCTTTTCAGAGCTTGCGCTGCCGTTGCCGCAGGCGCTGAGCAGACCTACAGCTCCCAGAGCCGCGGTGCCGCCAATGAGGGCGCGGCGGCTGAAGCTGTTCTTGGTCGCTTCGTGGCTACTCGCGGTGTATGCGGTGTGGGCGGTCATGGGAGTGGTTTCCTTCTGTCTTGCGTGGGCGGGTGTATCCCGTATCCCCGAAGTGTTGATTATTTATGCAGAGCACTGCATAACTTTGTATGACTCCACTGTAGCGCGCCCCAGGATCGAAAACCAAGCATTTTTACAATATTTCTTAATATTTATCGTGTTTTTTGAATATTCATACCATGAATACGCTGTTTTTGTGCGAATTTTTCGGATTTTGCCGGATAGCTATGCCACCGCTCCCCTGCACCGGTACACAAAATGCCCAAAGCAATTCCTCCAGATATGCAAAAAGTGTCCACCCGGATAATCCGGGTGGTGAAGGGATAAGGACTTACTTAGCCCAACCAACCTTCTGCCAGTGAATACCGGTGCCCTGGAAGAGGGACACGCCGTAGTTGCGCAGACCCTTCTTCACGAACTTGTACTCGGGGCCGTTGATGAGCGGAATCAGCACTGCGAACTCAGCCAGGTGCTTCTTCTCGATCTCGCTGCAAGCCCGGTTGCGTTCCTTGTCGTCAGCAATGAGCTTCATCTTTGCAATCATCTCATTGATCTCATCGGAACCGGCTTCCTCGGGCTTACGACGCATGTAGAACTGCTCGGTAGCCTCGGTAGCATCCGGGGAGGTCGGAGCAAAACCGGAGGAGGTTGCGTCGTAATCCTTGGATGCCATGGTCTTGTTGAACTCGCTCACAGCACGGGAGTCGAGCTCAGCATTAATACCGACGGACTTCAGCTGCTGAACCAGGGTCTGACCGACAGCCTTGGCAGTGGGGTCCTCACCGAAGATGGAGAACTTGAAGGCAGCCTGCTTGCCGTCCTTCTCGTAGAACTCACCGTTCTTGGTGTAGCCTGCCTCTTCCAGAATCTTGGATGCTGCAGTAGCATCGTTGTTCGGGGTCGGGTAGTCGTCCTGGTAGTACTCGGTGAAGGGCATATGAATAACCGAGTTGGGGAGCTTCTCTTCGTAATCCAGACCCTGGAAACGAACCTTAGCGAGAGCCTCACGGTTCAGACCAACAACCACAGCGCGACGCAGAGCAACATCCTGCATGCGGGCGGGGTTCATGGTCAGACCGCCGGCGAAGAGGCGAGCACCGCGACGAATCTCGGTGTTAGCAACTTCCTTGAGCTCCTTGTATGCAGAAGCGGTGGTAGCGCCAATCGCGTCAAGCTCATCGTTCTTGAATGCCGCGCGCTCAGCAGCGGTATCCATCTGACGGAAGACGATGCGCTCCAGAACGGGCTTCTCGCCCCACCACTTCTCATTGCGGGTCAGGGTCAGGGTCTTCTCGGTGGAGTTCCAGCCACCTTCAGCAATGGTGAAGGGGCCAACCCAGTACTCGGGGTGCGGCTTGTCAACGAAACCAGTGTTGAAGAGTTCCTTGTCCAGCAGAGCCGGGTGCATAATGCCAGCGAAGAGGGTATCCAGCGGGTAGTAAGGTGCGGAGAAAGTTACCTTCACCTTGAAGTCATCACCGTCGCGCTCCACGGAAGCAATGCTGCTGTAGATGCCGCTGGTACCAATCTTGTAGCCGCCATCGGTGCTCTTGAGGACCTCCCAGGTAGCCTGCAGAGCCTTGTAGTCGATGGGGGTACCGTCGTTGAACTTAGCCTGGGGGTTCAGCTCAATGGAGACAACGGGCAGACCGTTTTCTTCGGAAACATCGAAGCTCTTCGCGAAATCGGGAGCCAGAGTGCGCTTACCCATGGGGTCACCCTGCCACAGGCCTGCGTAAGCCACGGGGCTCATAGCAGTCTGGGTGTACAGGGAGTTGCCGTCCGCGCTGAAAAGGTTGAAGTCCGGACCAATACCGGGAATAGCCAGGCGCAGAGTGCCGCCATCCTTCAGCTCAGATACAGCTGCCTCACCAAGGTCATAAAGCTCCTTGGCATCGGTGCCCACGGTTGCACCCTGGGTGGTTGCCTTGGAGTCCTTGGACGAGCCGCACGCAGCCAGTACGCCCACGGTACCCAGTGCTGCAGCGCCACCGAGAACGGTACGACGGTTCAGGATGAAATTCTTCTCCATGAGAGTGTCCTCTTATACGTTTGACCCTCAATAATCCCGCAGGAAAGCGTCAAGGATTCCCTGCTCATGCGCCGCCCAAAGGGTGCGGTGAGCGATGAATTAGTGCCGGTCTATGAATGTGTTCCTTCGGGTACGCCCCTAGCGGCGTGCCCATGGCTTAATTATGGCTTACTGCCCGCGTGAAAGCCCGCCCATAATTATTCATATCTTGAATGGTGAGAAAGGTTATACCTAGTCAGGGTGGTTTTACCCGTTTCCTGGAGCATTTCAGTGCTTAGCGCCACATTCTGCGGCTCGCACCGTCTCACTAGGTGACAATCTCGAACAACGTACAGCCCACCAATACCGGGCATAAAAAACCCGAGGGGCGAATATTCAACGAATATTCGCCCCTCGGCACACATGCGACTTATTCAGCCGACTCTAGAGCTACACCGTAGCGGCCTCAGCCTCCGGGAAGTAGCAAGCATAACCGTGATCCTGGCCCTCAACGGGGGTCAGTTCCGGCATCTCCTCCAGGCAACGACGCTTCTTGTCCTCAGGCAGCAGCTTGAAGACCGGGCAACGGCTCGAGAAGCCACAACCCTTAGGCGCGTTCACCGGAGTGGGCAGGTCGCCCTCAAGCATAATGCGGTGGCGCTTTGCCTCAACCTCGGGATCCGGAACCGGAATCGCCGAGAGCAGTGCACGGGTGTACGGGTGAATCGGGTTGTCGAACACCTGGTCGACATCACCAATCTCAACAATACGACCCAGGTACATCACTGCAACGCGGTCGGATGCGTGGCGAATCACCGCGAGGTCGTGAGCAACCATCAGGTAGCTCAGGCCCAGGTTTGCACGCAACTCCTCCAACAGGTTAATCACACCAGCCTGGACGGACACGTCCAGCGCGGACACCGGCTCATCCAGAACCACGAGCTTGGGGTTCACAGCAAGCGCACGAGCAATACCGATACGCTGACGCTGACCACCAGAGAACTGGTTCGGGAAGCGGTTCACGTGGTCAGGCTGCAGACCCACAATGTGCATCAGCTCGATGACGCGCTTCTTGATGTCTGCCTTGTTCATGCCCTGGTTTTCCAGGGGCTCAGCAAGCACCTCGTAAACGGTGAAGCGCGGATCCAAAGCACCGGTGGGGTCCTGGAACACCATCTGCTGGTTCTTACGCAGCTCAAGAATCTCACCTGCGGACTTGCCGTCCTTGGTGGAGGTTCCGTTAATCAGAATCTCACCGTCGGTGTTCTTGTTGAACTCCATGATTTCCAGCAGGGTGGTGGTCTTACCACAACCGGACTCACCCACGATGGAGAAGCACTCGCCCTCACGAATATCGAAGGACAGGCCGTTCACAGCCTTCACAGTGCCCACGCGGCGCTTAATCAGCGCACCCTTCATGAGCGGGAAGTGCTTCTTGACGTTGCGGACCTCCAGGACGGGGGCACGCTCCTCACGCGGAATACCGTCGTACTTCGATACCGGGGGTTCCGGAACCGGGTACAGCTCGTCAGCGGTCTTACCGACCAGCTCCTGAGAGATGGTGCAGGAGGAGTAGTGGCCCTCGCCAACGCCTTCCAGCAGCTGCAGATCGGGCTCGCCGTTGGAGTCCTGGCAGCACTGGCCACCGCTCTTAGCGATGGGGCAACGCGGGCGGAAGGAGCACGCGGTCACCGGGTTAATCAGGTTCGGAGGGGTACCCTCAATCGGAACCAGGGAGACCTTCTCGGAACGGTCCACACGCGGGACCGCACCCAGCAGACCGATGGTGTACGGGTGGGAGGGATGCTTGTACAGGTCTTCTGCCTTCGCAATCTCCACCGGCTTACCGGCGTACATCACCAGAATGTCGTCAGCCATACCAGCCACAACACCCAGGTCGTGGGTAATCATGATCGTCGCTGCGCCGGTCTCATCCTGAGCCTTCTGCATAACCTCCAGCACCTGCGCCTGAATGGTCACATCCAGTGCGGTGGTGGGCTCATCGGCGATGAGCACGCGGGGGTCATTCGCAATCGCCATAGCGATCATGATGCGCTGACGCATACCACCGGAGAACTCGTGCGGGAAGGAACGCAGGCGGTCAGCCGGCGAAGGAATACCCACCATACGCATCAGCTCGATGGAACGGTCCTTGATAGCCTGCTTGCTCATGCCCTTGTTGTGGACCTTGAGCACCTCAGCAATCTGATCACCAATGGTGTACACGGGGGTCAGCGAGGACAGCGGATCCTGGAAGATCATAGAGATCTCCTTGCCGCGGTATGCGCACATTTCCTTATCGCTCAAGCCCAGCAGCTCGGTGCCGTTGTACTTGACCGAACCGGTGATGTCAGCGGTAGTCGGGTGCAGACCCATAATCGCCATGGAGGCAACGGACTTACCGGAACCGGACTCACCCACAATACCCAGGGTCTTACCGGGGTACAGGTCAAAGTTCACACCGCGAACAGCATGCACGATGCCATTCTCAGTGTTGAAGCGGACGTTGAGGTCCTTAACGCTCAGAACGGGAGAGGTACTCATTAGTTCTTCGCCTCCTTTGCAGCGGCAGCGGGTGCCTCTGCCTTCTCGTTCTTCTTGGACTTCTTGATCTTACCGACCGACATCGAAGTCGGGTCGAATGCGTCACGCAGACCGTCGTTCATGAGGGCCAGCGGACCAACCAGCAGGAAGAAGAACAGAACCGGGAACCAGAACATGTGCGGCAGGGTGTTAATCTGCTGCGAAGCATCCGAAATCAGCGAGCCCAGCGAGTAGTTGGGGTACTTAATACCGATGCCGATGAAGGAGTAAGCGACCTCAGAGAGCACAGCGCCCATGATGCCGCTGGTGAAGTTCAGAACCAGCAGGGAGCCAATGTTCGGAACCAGGTGGCGCATCACAATCTTGAAGGGGTGCACACCCATGTAGCGTGCAGCCTTCACGAAGTCGCGGTTGATGAGGGACTGCGCCATTGCACGAATAACACGGGCGCTACCCATCCAGCCGAAGGCAATCAGCACGGCAGAGAGCAGAACCCAGGTGGGGACGCTCTTCTGAATCTGCTTACCAACCTGACCGTTAATCAGAATTGCCAGAATCAGCAGCGAGGGAACCATGATCAGGGTCTCGAGGATGAACAGCATGATCTTGTCAATCCAGCCGCCGAAGTACGCCATCACACAACCGTAAACTGCGGAGATGAACACAGTGGCCAAACCGACGACCACACCAATCTGGAGAGAGGTCCAGACGGCCTCAGACATCATGGCGAACACGTCATTACCCGCGATGGTGGTACCGAACCAGTGCTCGGCCGAGGGGCCTTCACCCAGCGCCATGTAGTCAATGTCGTTGGGCTTGTACTTGGTCAGGTACTTACCGAACAGACCGAACAGACCCATGCCGATGAACACGCACAGACCGAAGACTGCAGCCTTGTTACGCAGGAAGCGGCGCAGAATAATAACGCTCTTGTTGATGACCTTGAAGTCACCGTTCTCCTGTACCACCGGTACGGAGGAAGTTGCAGTTACCTGACTCATGAGATCCTCACTCGGGGGTCGACGATGGTGGTAGCGATATCAGCGATGATCGCACCGACAGCGAACAGTGCAGAACCGTACGCGAGGGTCACGGTCGCAGCGTTCACGTCCTGCGCGGAAATGGAGTCAATCGACCACTTACCGATACCGGGCCATGCAAAGACGGTCTCGGCGAAGAATGCACCCGCAAAAATCATCGGAATCTGGTACGCGATGGACTGTGCCACGGGGATGAAGGAGACGCGCAGTGCGTGGCGAGTAATCGCCTGGTTACGGGTCAAGCCCTTAGCACGAGCGGTACGCACGAAGTCAGCGTTCACGTTATCGAGCAGGTACTGACGCTGTGCAATCTGGTAACCAGCCCAACCGAAGATGGTCATACAGAAGGTCGGCACGACGTAGTGCGCCGCCATATCCATGGTGATTTCCCAGAATCCGGTCAGACCCGGAGTCGAAATACCGGTCACATAGAAAATCTTCTCTCCACCATTAGCAACGGCGATGTTGTTGATAGTGGTCGCGCCCTGCTGCACCACGAAGTAAGCAACGGGAGCGGGGATGATGTAGACCAGGTAGGAGTAACCGGTGATAACACGGTCAGAGAACTTGTACTGGCGAGCTGCCGAGTACACACCCAGGGCAATACCAATCACAATCGAGAGAATGGTAGCCACCAGCAGCAGGCGGGTAGAAACCCACACGCGCTGGCCAAATTCCTGGTTAATGTACGCGCCGTTGGGGCTACGGCCCCAATCGAACTTGGTGACCACATTGGTCAGCCACTGAACGTAGCGGTCCCAGGGGTTCATTTCGGGATCGAGACCCAGGGATGCGAAGTTACGGTTCACCTGCTCGGGGCTAGGCTTCGGAACCTTTTCCTGCTCCAAGAGGGCAGGCTTCAGGGCAGTAACCGCTGCAAAGTAACCCATCGTGGTCGTAATAAAGACCATGACGAGGT
>ERZ1674052.95-NODE-95-length-18869-cov-3.139949_pt1 | contig 18869 bp, 14 predicted proteins | sample MGYA00581124_ERZ1674052 | MGnify/ENA primary metagenome ERZ1674052 (study PRJEB41354, sample SAMEA4873301) | human saliva metagenome | biome: human-associated habitat [ENVO:00009003]; feature: mouth environment [ENVO:08000002]; material: saliva material...
GAACTCCCGCACGGGGGTTTAGAGAAAAATACACATCAATGCAGTGATGTGCATTTTCTTTTTCTATTCGCTCCTCACAAGCAAATATGCAAAAGAATGCAAATATTTTCTCGAAGGTGCATTTATGTGAGTGGATGACCAACCCACTTGCCGCTTCCGGCACTCACATACGCAAAGGACCCCGATGTCTTTTACCACTCACCCCTCAGCGCGCGGTGTCGCACGCACCGCGCTGAGCCTGGGCACCGCCGCAGCACTCGTCACGACCCTGGGCGCCCCCGCATCCTTCGCGGCACCCGCCAAGGCTAACGGAGCCGAGCGCGCCAAGGCGCACACCACCATTTCCTCCCTAAGCTCCGCACAGCAGAAGGCAGGCTTCAACCGATTCGTTATCACCTACACCGATAGCGCTCTGAACGCAGGTGGCATCAACTGGGCAAGCCCCGCAGGCACCCAGGTTGCCACCTGGAACGACGGCCTCTACCAGGGTCTCACCTCCGAGGTGAAGAGCGTCGATGACCTCTTCAAAATCAAGACCAGCTACGTACGCACCACCGCTCAGAAGGCAACCGTGGTGACTCTCTCCTCCAAGCTCACCGCGGAGCAGGCAGAGAAGTACATGGCGGCGCTGAGCTCTAACCCCTCCGTCGCGTCGGTTGAGCCCGACCTGCTGCGCCGCTCCAACGCACGCACCCGTACCGCCGCAAACTCCAAGGTCGCTCAGGTAGCCCAGGCTGCCCAGGCGTCGAACCAGGTTGTGGCGCCGAACGACACCCTCTACCCGCAGCAGTGGAACCTGCACGGCACCAAGGGTCTGGCTACCCCCGAAGCGTGGAAGACCACCCAGGGTGCCGGCGTGACCGTTGCTGTGATTGACTCCGGCATCGTCAAGCACCCCGACCTGGACGCTAACGTCCTGCCCGGCTACGACTTCATCACCGAGCCCTCCATTGCTCGTGACGGCAACGGCCGCGACTCCGACCCGACCGACCAGGGCAACTGGGAAGAAGCGGGCGTCTGCGATGCTGATGCAGAGGCAAGCGAGTCGAACTGGCACGGCACCCACGTTGCCGGCTCCATCGCGGCGATTATGAACAATAAGCGCGGTATCGTCGGCGTGGCACCCTCCACCAAGATCCTGCCCGTGCGTGCCCTGGGCATGTGCGGCGGCTACGACTCCGACATTGCGGATGCAATGGTTTGGGCAGCCGGCGGCACCGTTGAAGGCGTTCCTGCGAACTCCAACCCCGCCAAGATCATTAACCTCTCCCTCGGCGGCGAAGGCACCTGCCCCGCAACCTACTCCAAGGCTATTGCTGAAGTGAACAAGCGCGGCGCGATTCTCGTTGTCGCTGCTGGTAACGATGGTCAGGACACTTCCAAGGTCGCTCCGGCTAACTGCGGCGGTTCGATCGTGGTGGGCGCTACCGACCAGAACGGTAAGCGTAGCGACTTCTCCAACTACGGCAAGATTGTTGATGTGAGCGCTCCCGGCAGCAACATCATGTCCACCGTGGATCTGGGTACCACCGTGTCCACCGGCGCAGGCTACACCGAGTACGACGGCACCTCCATGGCAGCACCCCAGGTTGCTGGCGTGATTGCTCTAATGAAGTCCGTGGATCCCTCGCTGAACGCTGAGCGTGCAAAGCAGATTCTGAAGCAGAGCTCCAAGCCGCTCACCTGCGATGTGAACGGTTGCGGTTCCGGCATTGTGAACGCCGCGAGTGCACTGGCTATGGTGCAGGGCAAGAAGGACCCGAACCCGCAGGCAAAGCCCTGGCCGAAGCGTGCACCCAAGCACCCGACCCGTGCGGCTCGTGTTGGTTACGTGACTAACCCGGCTGTTAACCACAACCCGCCGTTCCTGATTACTGCCCACGGTCTGATTCCCGGTCAGTAATCGGCATGTTGCCAGCTCGGAAGCCGGTGAGCCAATAGGCTTCTGAAGGATGCCACATACAAAAAGCCCCCGTTGAGTTTTCTCAGCGGGGGCTTTTCGTGAACAGAACGCTGCGGCTTTTGGTGCTGCAGCTTGCTTCTCCCACCCACCCTCACGACTGACAGGTGGGAGAAATCTTGGGGTACGCCCCTAACGAGCTGGACGCTAGGGTAGACGAGCTAGGGGCGTACCTGGGAGGCGCGCGCACCGGTACGGATACCGGCAGCCTCCATGCGAGTGGACTCGTAGCTCACCGCGCGCAAGCCGGAAGAGGCGGCGATTGCCTGAGTCTTTTCTCGCGTATTTTCCTGACGCTGGGTGGGTAGAAAAACCCAGCGGCGCTGGACCGCGAAGCTGATCGGGATCAGAATCAGTTCGGTCAGGATCTTGGCGACCAGCAGGGACGCGCCCAGGCCGGTCAAAGCTTCCATCAGAGCCGCGTTGGCTGCGAGGATACCCACCGCCAGCACGGTGTACCGTACCAGCGAGGAGGATGCCGAGGGGCGTGCGCCTCCGTCGTGCATGAGCATTCGGTTGACGGTGAAGTTCGTCAGCGCCGAGATGATGCGGGCGCCAACCACGGCCGCCAGCAGCGGAGCGCCCATGCCCACCAGGACGAAGAGGGCGATAGCGTCCACGAGGAAGCCGGTCAGGAAAGACGATGCCAGGAAGGCGAGCAGCGGTGCGTAAATGAGCGCTGAGTCCTGCAGAGGCCTAAAGTGGCTGGTCGGGTTGCCGGGCTCGTAGACCTTCACGATGGGTACCTGCACCAGCTCCACGTCTGCGCGGGTTGCGCGTAGCAGCATGGAGAACTCGTACTCGTACTTATCGCCGGGAATCTGCAGCAGCCAGTCCAGGATCTGCGGGGTGAAGCCGCGCAGACCGGTCTGGGTGTCTGCCACGCGGGCGCCGGTCGCCAGGGCGAAGAAGCCTACGGTTGCGCTGTTACCAATTTTGGAGCGCAGCGGCACCTTCGTGCCTTCTTCACCGGCGTTCGGGTCGGGCTTGGTACGCACGCCGAGGATGATGCTCCTCTGCCCTGCCGCCGCGGCGGTTTCGGTGCGCACACCCACACGGAAGATATCCCGAGGTAGGTGCTGGCCGTCCGCGTCGGCGGTGACGATGACCTCGCCGGGGCGGTTTGCTTTCGCCCAGGCGATGCCGGTGCGCAGTGCCGCACCCTTGCCCCTGTTGGCGGGGTGGGTCTGCACGGTCACGCCGTCGATGCGCAGTTCGGTAAAGATGGGTGCGTAGGCGCTGCCGGATCCGTCGTCAATCACGAGGATTTCGACGGCAGGGTCCTGTGCGCGCAGGGCCCGGGCAAGGCGGACCAGTGATTGGTCCGGCTTATAGGCGGGTATCAGGATAATCACGATGCGCTCCCTGCAATGTAGAGGATGTCGCTGGTGCCGCGTTCCTTGGTGCCACCCTGCGGGCGGTTGACCAGCTTGTTGTTGAAGACCATGGCGGAGGAGCCACCACCGTCCAGGTTGTAGGCGCTCACGCAGCCGAGGTCCTTGAACATTTGGGAGAACTCGGGCATGGTCACGCCACGCGAGTAGTTGGTGGAGCGGCCATCGACCACGATGAAGACCAGGTGGTTGGTGCCGAGCACGCCCACACCGGTTCGCGGCTGGTTGCCCTGGATGGAGTGGTTACCGAAGTTGGTGTCCACTTCGACGCTGTCGATGCCGTCGACGATTGCGGAGTCCTTGACCAGTGCGGGGCCGAAGGAGAGGGTGTTCCACACACCCTCGTTGACGAGGGTTTGGGCGTTGGTTGCGGTTTCGTCGTAGAGCTTGACGGAGCCGTCGCGGTAGAAGGCGAGGCCTTCACGTGCACCGGAGTCACGGTAGACAACACCGTTTCGGATCACGATGCCGGTGGTACGGAAGCCGTAGTAGTCGCCGTTGATCGCCCAGATGCCGTTGTGTTCGGACGCCATGTTCGAGGGGGTGTCGATGATGTTCTGGCCGAACTTGTTGTTGGCGAAGGCGCTTCGCAGCAGGGTTGCGTTGTCGAGCTTGATGTCTGCTACGAAGGAGACGACCGCGTCCGAGCCGCTGCCGGTGGTGGTGGAGGTGATGGTAATCGAGCCTTCGTTAGCGGTGAGGCTCTGGCCGTTGACCTTCACGCCGGTCAGTTCGGTGGGATCTGCGGTGGCGGAGCCGGAGGCGCTTGCGTTTGCCTGGGCTGCTGCCGCCTCGTAGGCGGTGGTATCTTCGATTTCGGTGTGCTCTGCCAGGTAGCGGTTGTACGCCCAGCCTGCGCCGCCGCCAACTACTGCGAGTGCGCCGAGGCCGCCGCCGATGAAAATTCGACGGGTGAGCTTCTTCTTGGCTAGCTTCTGCTCTGCAGCGGTTTGTGCTGCGTTAGCTTGTTCCGCTGCGGTCTGGGTAGTCTGGTCAATGTTCTGAGTCATGTTCTGTTCGTTGTTCATGTCTCTAGAATGCCGGTCTATTCTCTGTGCCAGGCATGACTAAGCTGTGCAGAGGCTATGTATGCTTATTCATTTAAAACTTTTTTATTACTGCCTATGCTTTATTACCAGATGGCGCTATGCATATTCATGTATAAACATGTGTACTGGCTGTGCGTACCAAGTAGTTGAGCACCCACCGCATCCCCACTCCCCCACGCACACGTAGCCACTCGAAGGCACGAAAAAACCGGCTGAGCACCCCGTGCGGGGCCTCAAGCCGGTTCATCATCTATGAAATACGCTCGGTCGATATGCACCGAATCATTCCGCGTATTCTTTATGCCTCATCCTCGTAGGACGCGTACTTTTCTGCGTATGCCGAGTAGTCGTCCTCGTCGTCATAGCGACGGCGGGACGAATCGGAGGACTTCGTTTTCTTCGCGCTGCTGAGCTCGCGCTCGAGTGCGCTGTAGTCGGTCTCGGGGCTGAAGTACTTCATCTCCCGAGCCTGCCTAGTTGCTTTAGCCTTCTGACGGCCGCGCCCCATGGCGTGACCCCCTCTTTCATCCTGTCCGAGGCGAACAGCACGCGCGGCGCATCGCTCTCGGATCGTTCAACAGTCTTTACTACACTATAGAGTACCCTGTTTCAGCCCTGAATGTCTCGCTCAACGGCACCTATTTTGCGTATCATGACACTTCTTCGCACCGGAACAACCGTTTTATTTTGCACCCGCGGCTTTTTTACCCCAGACGCCACACACCCTATATAACACGTAGCCCCGCACCGGATATATCACTACATCCGATGCGGGGCGAGTGTCTCTGCCTCCGGCTCACTCACAAGACCGGGTTCAGAGAGGGTACCGTGCAGGTCATGACATCCCGCACGGGGTCTAAGGGAGAGCCCCCTGCCGCTGAGCCTGCGGCGAAGGAGCTGCTAGCTTGCGGTAAAGGAGCCCAGCGAGGTGGCGTTAGAAGCCAGGGTGGTGCTGGAGGCATCCACGCTATCGGTGGTGGTGTACACGGTGTAGCTCTCGCCCTTGGTGATCTTGGAACTGGAGACCAGGATCAGTGCGGTGCTGGAGTTAGTCACCTTGTAGTTCGCCACCACGTTACCGGAGGAGTCGGCAACCTGTACGGTGGTGCCTGCGCTCAGGTTCGATACGTTGCTGATCTTCACGTAGCCGCTGGTGGAGTTGGTCGAGGGTGCCTCGAACATGTCGCCGGAGTTACCCGCGGCCACGGTCGTGCCGTTGAGCAGCAGGTCACCGTTGGTGTCCAGGGATGCGTTACCGCCGGTGAAGGGACCGTTCACGATCAGGGTGCCGCCCGAGAGGGTTGCGGTGCCGTTGGAGTCGATGCCGTCGCCGTTCGTATTCACGGTGACGGTACCGCCGGTGATGTTGATGGTTGCGTCGACGACCTCGAAGGTGCCGCCACCACCACCCATGCCACCGCCTGCGCCACCGCCAGCCGGGGGCTGACCCATGGTGCCGGAGGGAGCCTGACCGCCACCTGCAGGTGCCTGACCTGCGCTACCGCTGGGTGCCTGGGGTGCAGAGTTCTGGCCACCCTGCGCGCTCTGCTTAGTCGAGGTTGCAGTAGTCGAGGTTGCAGTAGCCGACTCAGTGCTGGTCGAGGTGGTGCTGTACGAGGCGTTGATACCGTCATCGGAGCTGGTCACGTTCACGGTGCCGTCCAGGATGTTGATGTACTGCGCCTCAATACCCTCGTTCGCCTGGGTGATATTCAGGGTACCGCCGGAGATTTCAAGCACGCGCTCAGCCTTGAAACCGTCATCACCTGCAGAGATGTTCACGGTACCGCCGCTCAGGCGTACCCAGCCGCGGTTGCCGTCGGTGTCGTTAGTTGCCTTGATGCCGTCCTTGGTTGCGGTCACGGTGATGGTGCCGTCCAGGATATCAACGTAGTCCTTACCCTTGATGCCGGTGTTTGCCGCGTTCACTTCCAGGGTGCCGGAGGCAATGACCAGGCCGTCAGAGGTGTGGATACCCTCTTCGTACTTACCTTCAACCTTCAGGGTGCCTTCGCCCGCCAGGGTCAGGTCACTCTTGGAGTAGATAGCTGCGTCGGGGCTACCGCTGGCGGTATCCGAGTAGGAGGAGCCGTCAGAGACGGTGTTGGTGGTACCCGAGGCGGTGTAGATAACGACCTCGTCCGCCTCAACAACGTTGATAGCTGCACCGGTGGAGTTGGTGATCGTCGCGTTGTTCAGGATCAGGCGGACCATGTCGCTGTCGGCCGCCTCAACCTTGATCTGGCCCTCGTAGGTGCCGGTGAGCTTGTAGTTGCCCGCCTTGGTGATGGTGATGACGCCGTCGCTGACAGTCACGCCGTCGGTCGCGGTCGGGTTAGAAAGATCGATAGTAACTTCACTGGAGGAATCCCAGGTCAGATCCTTTGCGGAGTAGTGGGTGTCCTCGGCGAGCTTCGCGCCGCTCTTCACGTCGGTGGAGAATGAGTCTGCCACCTTCGACGTGGTGCCCGAAGTGCTCGAAGCAGAGGTACTGATTGCATTCGAAGCGCTGGCATTCGACGCCGAGGTTGCCGAGCAGCCGGTCAACGCCAAGGCTGCCAGGAGGGTAATGGAGGTTGCGCTCTTAATCATATTGCTCTTTTTCACGGGTTTTCCTTTGTGTTTGGGTGACCACTCGCGTAGAGCCAGCGCCACAGGGGTAAGACGTATGTGAAATGTGAATATGTGTGAGAGCGGTTATTGCCTGTGTGGGGCGAATAAAGCCGATGTTGCGCTTGGTTCGGGGGATATAGATGAGGGGCTGGGGGTGCGGGTAAGGTAGGTGCACTACCCTACCCGCGCATCCCAGATTGCTGCTTTAGCCAGATTGCCGTTTTAGGCGGCTGCGAAACGCTCGGTCAGCAGCTTCTGGTAATCCTCTTCGGTCATGTCGCCCACGTTCAGGCGGGTGCCGTCGACCGGTTCCAGGTGCATCCAGTTCTTCAGGGTTTCTGCCCACTTGTTGCTTGCCAGCTGCGGGTTCAGCGCCGCCATACCGGTTGCAAACTTGGAAATCTTCGCGGGGGTGATGCCCGCATCCCAGAGGTGCTGATCTGCCACGGAAGGCTCCACGCCGGACTTGGTTTCGATGATGACCGCGTTCGGCAGGCCGTAGGTGGTGCCGACCAGGTTGCCGTGGAAGTTACGGTAGTTCACGCCCGCCATGAGGATGTTCTCGGACATGGGGGTCCAGGTCAGGGCGTTATCTACGGTCATACGGGAGGCGACCGGGTTCTTCTCGCTCTGCGGCAGGAAGACCGTGGTACGGCGGTAGCCGGTGGTCAGAACCGCCTCGAGCTTGTGCACGGGGCCGGCGAGGATATCGCCGAGTGCTGCGGTGATGTACTCGTGACCTTCCGTGGTGAGCGTATCGCGGTTCTCGAAGGTGTACGGGATACGCTTCTTGACTGTCATATCCTGCTCACCGTCGGTCTTGACCTCCAGGAAGGTCAGCTCTGAGTCCAGGTAGCTACGGGTACGGATCTTGAAGGTGTCGTCGCGGCTGTAGGCTGCCGAATGGTAGCTCTGCATCTGCGGGGTGTCGAAGTAGACCGAGTCGTAGGCGAAGTCGCGCTGGCCCTTGATTTCCATGACGGAGGCGTCTGCGTCGAGCGTGGAGAGTACCTTGGCGGCGGTTTCTGCGTCGACAATGTACTTGCGGTCCACGCGGGTCTGCATGGCTGCCTTCTCGTTCATAGCTTTGAGGCTGATGCTCTTCCACTCTGCGGGGATGATGTTTGCGGCTGCGTTAGTCATGGGTCTTCGTCCTTCTGGGGTGCCGTCCCTGCGTGCTGTGCGCTGGGGCGGCGTGTCGTGGGTATCGGAGATGTTTGTGCAGTTGGAGTGAATCGGAGGCTTTTATACCGGCTGGTCTTACTTGCCCACCAGGGTGCGCTGGAGCGGAATCATCTGGGTTTCCAGCGTGGCGTGCGCTTCGGCGGTGGGTGCTACAGGCTGGCGGGTTGCGGTCATCTGCGGTGCTGCTGGTTGAGCTACTGCCGAGATGGGTGCTACGTGAGCCTGTGCCGCCTCCACCGCTGCGGGGGTGCCGCCCTCGGTGGTCTCCTTGGGCTGGTAGGTGATGGTAGCTCGGGTCAGGTCGTTCACCAGGTCCAGCTCGGTAATCTTTGCCGAGGTGACGGTGTAACCCAGGCGAGCGCTCAGGTATGCCTTGAGCTCTTCCTCGTCGCTGATCGCACGATCGGCGGTAACGGTCTGAGTCTGATCGGTAGAGACCGGGGCGCTGCGCGAGTCGAGAATCGCGATGAGGCCGACCAGGGTAGCCATGAGGCCGAAGGCGATGTACGCCGGGCTAATGTTCACACCTGCGATCATGCCGACCGAGAGGGCTACGAAGTAGTAACCCACCTCGCGCTGGCTCAGCGCGGTGGAACGCAATCGGATAATCGACAGGACACCGAAGAGGCCCATACCCATAGCGGATGCGTTCGATCCGGCGGATACCAGCGCCACCGAGACGGTGAAGATGCCGGCGTTGATGACCGCGTAGGAAATCATCAGTTCGCGGTTGCGGTGCCGCACCATGTAGAGGGTGCAGAGAGCTGCGATGGCTATGGCATCGGCAATCGCCATGGTCAGAATAGTCATTGGGTGCTCCAGATATCGTGTCGTGATGTTCGCTTAGCTCTAGCTGTCTGTTCATCAGCTTCGGGCTGTGCGTTCTTTGTAGTATCTAGATTCCCGTGCAAGCCTGTGTTTACCCTGTGTTGCCCTTAACTTAGAGATAAGTGTTAGAAGTCTCTAGTAAATCTGCTGGTCAGATACACTAGAGGCTATTATTTTTTTCCTCTCTCCACTACGTTTTCTATATCTTCTGCGGTATCAAAAGGCATAAAAAATGGGCTCCCTCCGATATGGAGGGAGCCCATAAAAGCAGCTAAAAACTTAGCGACTAGGCGTTATTATGCCTTCTTGCGCATGCGGGTTGCCACGATGGTCGCGCCACCAGCACCCAGAGCAATCAGACCCAGACCAGCAGCGGTCATCGCATCGGATGCACCGGTCTTAGCCAGAGAAGAAGAGCTCTTAGAGGATGCGTTCGAGGAACCGGAGTCCAGGTTGTCGCCGGAGCCGGAGCTCAGACCACCGCTAGAACCGGAACCCAGGTCGTCATTGCCGGAGGACCCCAACACGAGGTTATCGGAATCCTTGGAGCCCTTGGAATCACCCTCGACGTGGTCAGCCGCGGGGGAGGCGGGCTTCTGGTCCTCAGCGGGCTTGGTTTCCTTAGCGTCCTCAACTGCGGGTGCGGAGGTCTCTTCAGCAGGCTTGGGAGCCTCGGTGGTCGGAGCCGGGGTCGAGTCCTCGGAGGGAGCGGGGGTCGGATTCTCGGAAGGAGCCGGAGTCGGGTCCTCAGAGGGAGCCGGGGTGGACTCTTCGCTAGGTGCGGGAGCGGGCTGCTCTGCAACCTTAATGGTCACGGTAGCTGCCTTACCGCCGCGGGGAACGTCGCCGTCCTTCAGGGAGCCGGACAGCAGGTAAATGTCAACGGAAACGCTGCCGTGCAGCTCTTCCTGCCAGGGGATGGTAACGGAGAAGTTGCCAGCCGCGTCAGCGTGGATTTCCAGGTAGTCCTGGCCATTAATCTTGACAGCACCCTTGTTCAGCTTCAGTGCCAGAACGGAACCGGAGGTGCCGTCAGCGGTCTTGAAGCCTTCGCCACCAATGTTCAGACCCTGACCCTCAATCCATACGTCGGGGGCGATGAACTGTGCAGAGTCTGCGTAGGTGTGGACAACCTGAGGTGCACCTTCAACAGCGAAGGTCGCGGGGACGGAAGTAGCAACGAGGCCACAGCCGATGAGGGCGGTGGCACCGATGCGTGCAATGTTGTTTCGAATGTTCATGCCCCCATTCTAACGAGCGAAGCTTAGGATACCGACCCCCAAGACGTCAATTTATCATGACCTAACTCACAAAATATATTTTTCTTGAAGGTTTCTTGAAGGCATGGTTGAACTATACGAGCCTTTTGCACCGCCGTGCACACCCAAACTCTCAACCCCACATTGAAGAAACTAGCAAGTACATACCCCATCCCATCAGCACACCCCAACAGCAAAAACCACCCCGTTAAACGCGAAAATCCCCTCCGCCCGAACGCTCAAAAGCATTCAGGGGAAGGGACCCTCACGTACCACCGCACCGGCGGCGGCAACAGTTCTTAGGAGTTCTTGCGGTTACGCACAGCAGACACGCCAGCAACACCCAGACCCAGAGCCACCAGGCCCAGACCAGCAATGGTGAAGGCGTTAGAAGCACCGGTGTTAGCCAGGGAAGAGCGCTGAGCGCGGCTCGAGGTGTAGCTGCTCGAAGAGGAGGAGCCGCCACCCAGGTTATCCAGGCCGCCGGAGTTACGGGAAGAAGAACCCGAGGAACCGTTGGAGGAGGAACCGTCAGTCACCTCGCTGTTAATGACCTCGCAGCCCAGGCCGTTACCATCGTTGTCGAACTTCTTGCGGAAATCCGGGTGGCTCGAGGGCATGGGTGCCAGGCCAGCAGCCGCAACCTCTGCACAGTTCGCAAAGCGAGTGCTCTCAGCCGAAGCGGTCACCTGCTCGGTAGCGGAGGCGGAATCACCCAGCTGATCCTTCGCCTCATTCGCAACGACTGCGTTCTGATCAGCAGCAGCCGAAGCCGATGCGCTCGCAGAAGCAGTTGCCGAAGCGGAGGGGGTCGCCACCACAGAAGCCGAAGCCGATGCGGTAGCCGAGGGGCTCACCGAAGCGGTAGCCTTCTCATCGGCGCGGTTCTTAATCTTTGCATCCACGGAGGCAACAACCTCATCAGCGGCAGTAGCCGAAGCAGTCGCGGAAGCCGAGGGGGATGCAGATGCGGAAGGCACCGCAGAAGCGGAGGGGGTCGCCACCACAGAAGCCGAAGCGCTCGCGGTTGCCGAAGCGCTCGCAGATGCGGTAGCGGAGGGGGTTGCTTCCTGAACGGAGCGAGCCTCAATCTTCACGGTTGCAGCCTTACCGCCACGGGAGGTGTCGTTGTCCTTCAGGGAGCCGGAGAGCAGGTAGACGTCCACGGAGATGCGATCGTCCAGGTCGCTCTGCCAGGGAATGGAAACGGAGAAGTTGCCCTTCTCGTCAGCCTGAACTTCCAGGTAGTCCTTGCCGTCAATCTTGACGGTGCCCTTGTTCAGCTTGATAGCGATGGTGGAGCCGGAGGTGCCGTCCTGGGTCAGGAAGCCTTCGCCGGTAATCTTCAGGGTTTCGCCCTTGTACCAGACCTCAGAAATGTGGGAGGTTGCCTTGTCGGAGTAGACGTAGGTGACGGACTCTTCACCGTTCTGAGCGAAAGTTGCGGGGATTGCGGTGACCGCCAGACCGCAACCGATCAGGGCGGTGGCACCGAAGCGAGTGATAGTGTGTCGAATGTCCATCCCATCATTTTATCCCCGCACGGTGGGTATATCCGCCTGTCCAGGGGCTATTTGCAATGACTTGCAACACAAGATAGCACTTTCGTGCACTTAATGATGGGTCAGTGCACACGCGGCAAAATTTGCTAGAGAAACAGCATGCACTGAAAAACGGCATTCACTGCAGAAACAGCGCCGTCTAGACCTCTGCAACATTCCCGGCAACGCTCCCTGCAACCTTAAACGTCAACGGCGTCGAGCATGAGTTCCAGTGCCTCACCCACGCCGCTGCGCCACAGGTAGGTTGCTTTCGCATCCGCACGACCCGGACCGCCATTGATGACGGCGACCGGCTTGCCGGCGCGCAGAGCCTCCAGCACAATCTTGTAGCTGCTCATAACCGCCACCGAGGAGCCCACCACCAGTAGCGCCGAACATTCAGCGAGCATGGCGTCCTTGAGTGCCTTACGTTCGGCGGGCACGGACTCGCCAAAGTACACGACATCCGGCTTGAGGCGGGTCGAACCGCAGGCGATGCAGGGCACCATCTGAAAATCGCGGATATAGCGCTCGTCCAGCTCCACGTCACCGTCAGGGTTCACCCGCAGGTCTTCGTCTTCAAGGCGCGCCAGGTAGCCGGGGTTCGCCGCGTCCAGGCGTGCATCCAGGCTTTCGCGGCTCTCGTCCTGCCCGCAGTCCAGGCACACAATACGGGAGAGGTCACCGTGCAGTGCCAGCAGGCGGCAGCTTCCAGCGCGGGCGTGCAGCCCATCCACGTTCTGCGTAATCACGCCGCTCACGGCACCCAGCTGCTCCAGCTCGGCGAGCGCATAGTGGGCGCGGTTCGGTTCGGCTCGGCGCATGCGGCGCCAACCCACGTAGGAGCGCGCCCAGTAGCGTTGGCGGGCGGCGTCATCGTAGCGGAATTCCTGGTAGGTCATGGGGCGGTGGTCGTGCAGGGAACCGCCGGGTCCGCGGTAGTCGGGGATGCCGGATTCGGTGCTTACTCCCGCGCCGGTGAGCACGAGAACCTTACCCGCCTTGAGTAGCTCGGCAATACCCGCGGAGGCGTATTCTTCGTCGTGCGGGGTGGCGTTCTCAGAGACAACGCGCTGAATCGAGCGGATTGCGGCACGGTGCACGGAGGCGATTTCTTCGCGCTGCTCACCGGCGGCGGCGAAGTTCTGGTGGTCAGTCCAGCGGTCCATTCTTCTCCTCAATGCTCTGTGTACTAGTGCGGTTCAGCGCGGTTCTAACGCGTTAAACGGCTGTGGGGCACCCCCTTTCGAGGGTACCCCACAGCCTATTTCGTATGGTTTCGAATGTGCAAACTCAGCCACGGGCTAAGTCCGCCCAGCAGACCGGTTTAGTTCTCAGCCTTCTGCTCACGCTCGGAGGTCACCGACAGACCGTCGCTGGCAACGTCCGGGTTCACATCCACGGTCACGGTGTCGCCATCGTGGATAGCGCCGGAGAGGATGCCTCGAGCCAGGCGGTCGCCAATCTCGCGCTGTACCAGGCGGCGCAGCGGGCGGGCACCGAATGCCGGGTCGTAGCCGGTCTTACCCAGCCACTCCAGGGCGGCGGGGGTGACGTTCAGGGTGAGGCGGCGGTCCTCCAGACGCTTAGCAATGCTCTTGATCTGCAGGCCCACAATCTGGCCCAGGTTCTCAGCCGACAGGGGCTGGAACATGATGATGTCGTCCAGTCGGTTGAGGAACTCGGGGCGGAATGCCTGGTGGACAACCTCCAGCGCCTTCTCGGAGCGCTCCTCGAAGGGCAGGTCCTGGTTGACCAGGTACTGCGAACCGAGGTTCGAGGTCAGAATCAGGATGACGTTGCGGAAGTCCACGGTGCGGCCCTGACCGTCGGTCAGGCGGCCGTCATCGAGTACCTGCAGCAGGATGTCGAAGACCTCGGGGTGTGCCTTCTCAACCTCGTCGAGCAGGACCACCGAGTAGGGGCGACGGCGTACAGCCTCGGTCAGCTGACCGCCCTCTTCGTGGCCGACGTATCCGGGAGGGGCACCGACCAGGCGAGAAACGGTGTGCTTCTCGGAGTACTCGCTCATGTCGATACGTACCAGGGCACGCTCGTCATCGAACTGGAACTCAGCCAGTGCCTTAGCCAGCTCGGTCTTACCGACACCGGTCGGGCCCAGGAACAGGAAGGAACCAATCGGGCGGTCCGGGTCGGAGATACCGGCGCGGGCGCGGCGCACAGCGTCAGAGACAGCGACCACTGCGGCTTCCTGACCAATCAGGCGGGCACCGATGCGCTTCTCCATTTCGAGCAGCTTCTCAGACTCACCCTGCATCATGCGACCTGCGGGAATGCCGGTCCAGGAGGAAATCACCTCGGCAATATCGTCCGCGGTGACCTCTTCGGAGACCATGGATTCGTTCTTGGCGGTGTCCTCGGCGCGCTGTGCTTCTTCCAGCTCAGCCTGCTTTGCGGGAATCTCACCGTACAGCAGGCGGGATGCCTCAGCGAGGTTGCCTTCACGCTGTGCTACCTCGGCGCGGGAGCGCAGCTCGTCAATCTCAGTCTTGAGGTCACCCACACGGTTCAGGCTAGCCTTCTCGGCCTCCCAACGAGCGTTGAGGGCGTCGAGCTGTTCTTTCTTGTCAGCCATGTCCTTGCGCAGCGCCTCCAGACGCTCAACCGATGCGGGATCGGTCTCGTCGGCAAGCGCCAGTTCCTCCATGGTGAGGCGGTCCACGGCGCGGCGCAACTGGTCGATTTCCTCCGGTGCGGAGTCAATTTCCATGCGCAGGCGGGATGCTGCCTCGTCAATCAGGTCAATTGCCTTGTCCGGCAGCTGACGGGAGGGAATGTAACGGTTAGACAGGGTTGCTGCGGCAACCAGCGCGGAGTCAGCAATCTGCACCTTGTGGTGTGCCTCGTAGCGTTCCTTCAGACCGCGCAGAATACCGATGGTGTCCTCGACGCTGGGCTCGCCCACGTACACCTGCTGGAAGCGACGCTCCAGTGCGGGGTCCTTCTCGATGTTCTCGCGGTACTCGTCCAGGGTGGTGGCACCGATCAGGCGCAACTCACCACGGGCGAGCATGGGCTTGAGCATGTTGCCTGCGTCCATGGAACCTTCGGATGCGCCAGCACCGACAACGGTGTGAATCTCGTCGATGAAGGTCACAATCTGACCCTCGGACTTCTTGATTTCTTCGAGGACTGCCTTCAGACGCTCCTCGAATTCACCGCGGTACTTTGCGCCTGCGACCATGGAGCCCAGGTCCAGGCTAATCAGGGTCTTGCCGCGCAGGGATTCGGGCACGTCGCCGGAAACCATGCGCTGCGCCAGGCCTTCCACGACGGCGGTCTTACCAACGCCGGGCTCACCAATCAGAACGGGGTTGTTCTTGGTGCGGCGGGAAAGCACCTGCACGACGCGGCGAATCTCAGAGTCACGGCCGATGACCGGGTCAAGCTTGCCTGCGCGGGCAATGGCGGTCAGGTCGGTGCCGTACTTTTCGAGCGCTTGGAAGGTGCCTTCGGGGTCGGGGGTATCCACGGTGCGGTCTCCTCGGACGGTGGGGATGGTCTGTGCGATGAGCTCTGCGGTAGCGCCGAGCTTGTGCATTGCTTCAGCGGTGCTATCGGTGCCGCTGGCAATGCCGAGCAGGATCATTTCGGTAGAAACGTAGGTGTCACCGAAGCCCTGGGCGCGGGTCTGTGCCGCCTGCAGAGCGGAAAGCGCGGCACGGCTGAGGGAAGCATTCTGCACGGAGGCACCGGATGCCTTCGGCAGCTTCTTGATTTCAGCGGATGCCGCCTCGGAGATAGCGTCCACATCCAGGCCTGCAGCCTTGAGGACTGCTACGGCGACGCCTTCGCGCTGGTCCATGAGGGCCTTGAGGATGTGCGCGGTTTCAATAGTGGGGTTACCGGCGGTTTGAGCATTAGTATTTGCCGCCGAGATGACTTCTTGACTCTTGGTCGTGAACTTGTTGTCCATGATGTTCCTTTCGCATTTCGAGGGGCTTATCCTATGCGCCCCTGCATTACATAACTTGAGTCTACTCCACTCAATTATGTTTCGCAAGCCTCCTGCAAAAAAATTTTCATATTTTTCACCCCACCTCACCCCACCTCACACCCCTGACCCCCAAACAAAAGCCCCGGACAAAAGCCCCAGTCAAAACCGCATTGTTATACTGACCGGACTGGGTACTTGCGAGGCTGGGTGCTTGCGGGCTCCCACAACAATCACAGTCACGAATGGGGACCCACATGAAAATACTGGTTCTAGGTGCAACCGGCCGCACCGGCTACCTCTTCACCCGCAAAGCCCTAGAGGAGGGGCACACCGTCACCGCCTACGTGCGCAACCCCGATAGGGCACAAGCGCTTTTGGGGGCGCACCAAAATCTCACTATCATTCCGGGGACCCTGAACGATGCCGAACAGCTCGCCGCAGCATCCTCCGGGCAGGACGTCATGGTGAGCGTCCTGGGGCAGAAAGCCACGGTGCGAGAGTTTCTCTCCTCCACGTTCATGCAGGAGCGTCTGCCCCTCATCATGGAGGCGGTCACGGGCGCAGGCGTAAAGCATTGCGTTCTGATGAGTGCCTACGGTGTCGGCAATACGGTACGGACCGCGTCCCTCCCCATGCGCCTGGTGTGCAAGGTCATCATGCGCGGCATTTTCACCGACAAGGTTAAGGCGGACGCCCTGGTTGCCGAATATCAGCCATATATTTCGCGTGCTCATCCGGGCAGGCTGACCGATAAGCCCGGTAAGGGCGGGGTGAAGGTATTTGACATGGCGAGCGTCGAGCGAACTCCGGGCATCCCCACGATTGCCCGTGAAGACGTTGCCGATGCACTGCTCACTATCGCCAAGAACCCTCAGAATGCGGGCACAGATTTTTTGGTGACGATTGGGGACGTTGCCCTACACTCGCCCCAGAAATAAACCGGTAGGCTTAATGACATGACGACTACGAACACCTTCCCCGCCGCCATTCTCTTCGACCACGACGGAACCCTCGTCGATACTGAACCCGTATGGGCTGCCGCAAAGGTTGCTCTCACCGCAGAATTTGGCGGCACCTGGACCGAGCAGGACACCCTCGATTGCCTGGGCCTGTCGATGCAGTTCACCCTGGATCGTCTGCGCGAGCGCGGCGTGAACCTGCCGGACGAGGAGATTAACGATCGACTGGTGGCGAAGGTGCGCGAGGCCCTGGCGCAGCAGCCGGTCGAGTTCCTTCCTGGCATTGAGCGTTTCCTCTCGGAGGTTCACGATGCACAGATTCCGGCCGCCATCGTCACAAACGCAACCACCTCCGTGGCTCGCCGCACCGCAAACGCGGCACCCGAGGGCACGTTCTCGGTGGTTATTGGCAACGATGAGACCACCAACCCCAAGCCGGACCCGCAGCCCTATCTTTTGGCGGCGGAGCGTCTTGGTGTTGATCCGACTCAGTGCGTGGCTCTTGAGGACTCCCCGTCGGGCGTGCGCAGTGCGACCGCGGCGGGTATGCGTGTCATTGTTGTGCCGGGCGAGCTGGAGGTTCCGGCGGAGCTGGGCACCGCGCGCCTCAAGCATGAGGAGCTGACTCTGGAGGCGGTTCGCGCGCTGGCGTAACCGCCCGATTCGCACGCGGGAAGCCCTACAGAAAGGCCGGAAGCTCTGTAGAAAACTGAATACGCTTCACCATAAAGGGTGGGATGCGCGATATGAGATACCGCGTGTCCCACCCTTTGTGCGTGCTTGGGCGGTGAGCCACGCGGGCATTTGGGGCTGACACGTTTAAGCAGCGCCTTTTGAACAGGGGCTTTTAAGTGCGGCGCGACACATAGATGACAATTTATTACGAATTACTCAAAATAACCTTGACAATGGTTCCTTAAAATGATTTACTCATAATAACGATTCGGCGGGGCGACAAATCCCACCGAACCACAAGCATCACAGCATCATGAAGGAGACCATCATGGCATTCGCAAACTACACCGCACCCGGCCTGACCCTCGAAGAAGGCAAGGGCATTTCCGAGGTTCTCCAGGCACGTCTGCACGACCTGAACGACCTGCACCTGCTGCTGAAGCACGCTCACTGGAACGTGACCGGCCCCGGCTTCATCGCCGTTCACGAAATGATTGACCCCCAGGTCGACACCGTCCGCGAGTTCGTCGACGCCATCGCAGAGCGTATGGCAACCCTGGGCGCAACCCCCAATGGCCTGGCTGGCGCACTGGTCGCACAGCGCACCGTCGAGGACTACCCCGTCGGCCGCGCACGCGTTGCTGACCACCTGCACGCTCTGAACGACGTGTACACCCGTGTGATCAAGGATCACCGCAAGGCTATTGCTTTTGCCGGTGAGTCCGACCCCGTCACTGAGGACCTGCTGATTGGTCAGACCGCTGAGCTGGAGAAGTTCCAGTGGTTCATCCGCGCGTTCCTGGAAAACGGCGAAGGCAACATCTAAGCCATCGTTCTAAAGACACGAATTTTTAGAATCACGAAACCGGGCGGATGCGCTCTCCTTTATGGAGGGTGCACCCGCCCGGTTTCTGTGCTGTTTCGGTGCTTTTTCCCGACGTTTCGCCTCGCCCGCGGGGTACTCTAGAGTACGTTGAGGCGAACATTATTATCGGGTTAGGCCGTCCTAGATTTTCTGTTCAGAGTGTTCTAGAGTGGTTCACTGTTCATGACAGAGCACACAGACATGAACGCATCATCAGGCGCAGGGATCCAGCCCTGCACGCACGGCACCCGTGGAAAGGGAACTATGAGCACGCACGCCCAGCACGAGCACGGCGAAGAAACTGAGAAACTTCAGCCGGAAAACACCGCTACCGAGGCTCCGCAGGCCACCCGCCATAGCGCCGTTACCTCCCCCTCCCCCACGCAGATTAAGCGTTGGCGCCGTTACCTGGCCGACGAGGAATCCGAGGCGCGCATCTATCGCTACCTGGCGAAGCGTGCCGAGGGTACCGACCGCGAAATTCTGCTGCAGGTGGCGGAGGCAGAGAAGCGTCACCAGCAGCATTGGCGTGACATGCTCGGCGAACACGCGGATGTTCACGTGCGCCCGTCCATGCAGTCTC
>ERZ1674052.101-NODE-101-length-18531-cov-3.879032_pt1 | contig 18531 bp, 19 predicted proteins | sample MGYA00581124_ERZ1674052 | MGnify/ENA primary metagenome ERZ1674052 (study PRJEB41354, sample SAMEA4873301) | human saliva metagenome | biome: human-associated habitat [ENVO:00009003]; feature: mouth environment [ENVO:08000002]; material: saliva material...
AAATTTGTAGTAGCTTAGGTGATGCTCAATCGCCACATATTCTGATTTTCCGCTCACCAGCCGTCCCACTACGGGCGCACTACACCCGCAAAGGAGGACACATGCGCATTAGCCGTATCTATAACAATAATGTTGTCCTCACTGTGGATCATGTGGGCAAGGAGTCCGTGATGATTGGTCGCGGCATTGCCTTTGGTAAGCGTAAGGGGCAGCTGGTTGACCCGTCTGCGGTGGAGCAGACCTTTGTGCCCGAGAAGGGCATGTCGGGTGAGCGTCTGAGCATGACGCTGTCTGAGATTCCGGCGGAGATTCTCTCAATTGCTACGCAGCTGGAGTCGAAGGTTCGCGCCGAGGGTGCGCTGGAGCTGTCGAATTCTTTTATTCTTCCGCTGGCTGATCACCTGCATTATGCGGTGGTTCGTGCGCGTGATGGGGTGCGGGTGGAGTATCCGCTCGCACCGGAGGTGACCGTTCTTTATCCGCGCGAGGTGGAGTACGGCCGCGCGGTGTTGGCGATGGTTCGCGAGCGCCTGCAGGTTGAGCTGGATCCGAACGAGGCTATTCCTCTAGCGTTGCACCTGGTCAACGCACAATTTGCGACGGCGGATATGTCTCAAGCATTCCGCATGACTGAGGTTTTCGCGCAGGTTTTTGAAATCATCGAGGCGAGTTACGAGCAGAAGATTGACCCGGATTCGATGAGCGCGGCACGTTTTGTGACGCATCTGCGGTACCTGTTTGTGCGAGCGAGCCGCGCCTCCGTAGATCGTGCTGAGGGTGCCGAGGATGAGGTGTCGCAGCCGAGCCTGTTAGCGGCTCTTCGTGCGGATGCACCGCGCGCCTACGCGTGTGCGCAGAAGGTTTTGTTGGTGCTGCAGATGCAGTTGAAGCAGAGCCTGACTCGTGATGAGCTGACGTATTTGACGATTCATATTGTGCGCCTGGCGCGGGATATGTGGGGCATTAACGCGTAGCGTATGCCCTGTAGAAAAAGCGACCGGGGTTCTCGGTCGCTTTTTCTATGCCCGAAATCCCGGTGAGGAAATTCCGGTAAGGGTTTCGAGTGAAGAGTCTAAAGCAAGGAGTCTAGGGAAGCACTGCCGGGCGGAACGTGGCCGTTAAAGGTGGGTTGCTATTTATATATACAACCTGTCACTAAATTGTCGTTTTCCCGGGTTTTCCTTCGCGCGTTAGCGCGTCGATTTAAATTTTGAAATGACGGTTTATAGCGGCGTATTCCAGAAATACCATTCTGTGGACAGACCGCAGGAAAATGTGGGTTTTTTATTAATCCCACATCTTTTGATTCGCACACTCATTTTTTGCTCGGTATTTTCTTTGTAAATCATTTTCTCGCACTCGTGCGCTCCACATATTCCACGTCAAACACCTCGCCAGTCCATCAACAAGACGCCAATACTCCCGAATTTTCGCGAGAGTAACGCTAACCCCTTCGCGCAGACAAGCATTTTTCGGTGTTCTGTTTAAATTTTTTACACCCTGGCAATAAATACGTGTTTTGACATCAAAAACCCATATTCCAACACTTGAAAAAATGTCACAAGAACCTAAAGTGTGCATGCTCAGAAAAAACCCACAAAACACAAAAACAACGTGTTACTATCTGAGAATTATGAGGCTCCTCACGGGGCCACTACACACCATGTCACGAACACGAGAGGACCACTATGGTCACTATCATTGTGGCGGCACACGGCGAGTCGGCTCCGGCTCTGCTGAAGACCGCCGGCATGATCCTCGGTAACTTCGAAAACGTCCACCCGGTCACGTTCCTGCCGGGTCAGGGCCCCGAAGATCTCGTCGAAGAGTACACCCGCATCGTTGAGGCGTCTGAAGCAGAAGAAACCCTGCTGCTGGTCGATCTCTTCGGCGGTAGCCCCTACAACGCCGGTGCGCAGTTCGCAGCCACCCGCGAGGGCGTCGACGTCGTCTCCGGTGTCAACGTACCGATGCTTATTGAGGTCATCTCCGGCGCAGGCCGTAAGAACGCAACCCTCAAGTCCCTGGTCGCTAAGGCGCACAAGGCTGGCACTAAGGGTATTCGCTCCTTCCAGGAGGCGAACCAGCCCGCAGCCGCCAAGCCCGCCGAAGCGAAGCCCGCAGAGACCAAGGCGGTCGAGGTTCCGGCTGCTCAGCAGGTTCCCGGCGGCACCATGGACGCTATCTTCACCCGCATCGACTCCCGCCTGATTCACGGTCAGGTGGCAGGCACCTGGGTTCCGCATATCGCACCGCAGACCTTCATCGCGGCATCCGATAATGCGGCACACGATCAGCTGCGCAAGTCCCTGCTGCTGCAGGTCGCGCCGACCAGCGTGAAGACCAATGTCCTGGACATCGCTAAGGCTGGCCGCGTGTACAACAACCCCAAGTACACCGGTATGAAGACCATGTTCGTCGTAGAATCCCCCGTTGACGTGGTGCGACTGCTCAACGAAGGCGTCAAGATCAACGAAGTGAACGTTGGTGGCGTCACCTTCAAGACCGGCATGGTTCAGCTCTCGGACGCAGTGTACGCCTCCGAGGAGCACCTGGAAGCCTACCGCGAACTCATTAAGCGCGGTGTGAAGCTGACGGTGCAGCAGCTGCCCAACCACTCCCCGGTTGATTTGGAAAAGATCCTCAAGCAGAAAGGCCTGGACGCATGAGCGCCCTGACGTTTATTCTCGTTGTTCTCGTGGCGTTCATTGCGGGCGTCGCATCCGTGGTGGACGAGCGTCAGTTCCACCGCCCCCTGGTCGCTTGTACCCTGATGGGTTTTGCGCTGGGTGACCCGACTACCGGCATTATGCTCGGTGGCGCACTGGAGCTCATCGCACTGGGCTGGATGAACGTCGGTGCGGCTATGGCTCCCGACTCGGCCCTGGCATCCACCATCTCCGCTGTTGTTGTGATTCAGGGTCACCAGGACATCACCACCGGTATTGCTATTGCTGTGCCGCTGGCGGCAGCAGGTCAGGTTCTGACCATTTTCGTTCGTACCATTACGGTGTTCTTCCAGCATCAGGCGGATAATTTCGCAAAGACGGCTAACTTCCGAGGTATTGAGCTGATGCACATCAGCGGTATGGCTCTGCAGGGTCTGCGTGTGGCTATCCCGACCGCTATTGTGGCTCTGATTAGCTCCGAAGAGCTGACCCGCCTGCTGAACATGATTCCCGCCGAGGTGACCACCGGTCTGCGTATCGCAGGTGGCATGATTACCGTGGTCGGTTTCGCAATGGTCATCAACATGATGCGTTCGAAGGCTCTCATGCCCTTCTTCTTCCTCGGCTTCATTGCCGCCGCCGCAATCCCGGCAACCCAGTCGATTGTGCCTCTTGCCGGCGGAAAGCCCGAGGATGTTCTGGTGGCACTGTCCACCCCGGCACAGTTCAACCTGGTTGCTATCGGTATTGTGGGCGCCTGCCTGGGTCTGCTGTACACGCAGCTGAACCCGCTCTTCCATAAGAGCGAGGCACCCGCCGTAGCACCGGCAGCCGCCGCCAATGACCTCGACAACGAGCTCGAATAAGGAGCATCACCATGACTGAAAACAAGAACGTCGAGCTCGTTGAAGTTCCCGAGCTCACCCAGCGCGATAAGGTCGAAACCTACTTCCGTTCCACTTTCCTGCTTGGTTCGTTCAACTTTGAGCGTATGCAGTCCATCGGTTTCGCGGTTTCTATGATTCCGGCCATTAAGCGCTTCTACACCAAGAAAGAAGACCAGGCGGAGGCGCTGACCCGCCACCTGGAGTTCTTCAACACCCAGCCGTGGGTTGCATCCTCGATTATGGGCGTGACCGCTGCGATGGAGCGTGAGAAGGCAGCCGGTAAGGACATTGACGAAGCCGCCATCACCAACGTTAAGGTGGGCCTGATGGGCCCACTGGCCGGCGTGGGCGACCCGATTTTCTGGGGTACCGCACGTATCGTGCTGGCGGCTCTGGGCGCATCCCTGGCGGTGACCGGCAATATTCTGGGCCCGCTGCTGTTCTTCTTCGGCATGACCGCAATTCGTTGGGCAACCCGCTGGTACGGCTTCAAGTACGGCTACGAGAAGGGCACCCAGATTGTGACCGAGGCGGGCGGCAACACCCTGCAGAAGATTACTCAGGGCGCCTCCGTGATGGGCCTGTTCGTGATGGGTGCTCTGGTGTACCGCTGGACGAGCGTGAACATTCCGTTGCCACTGACTAGCTACACAAACCAGGCGGGCGAGACGGTAAATGTGACCGTCCAGTCCGTGCTGAACGATCTGCTGCCGGGCCTGGCCTCGCTGGGTCTGTGCTTCCTGTGCATGTGGCTTCTGAAGAAGAAGATTAACGCCATCTGGTTGATTTTCGCCCTCTTTGGCGTGGGCATCCTCGGTTCCTACCTGGGATTCCTGGCTCTCTAAAAATATGAGGAATGAGCCCTTTCACCCTTCAGTGAAGGCGTGAGATTCAGGGGCTATATCTCAAGTGGTGGGGGTGCGGTCGGTACACTTAAAAGTACCGGCGGCACCCCCGTTTTTTATGGGTTGCGGCGCACAATTCGCGGCAATGCAGCCCTCCCGCGAAGGAGTTTCTATGACCAAATTGATGGCTTTCGATCTTGACGGCACAATCCTGTTTAACCGTGCCGTGGAGCCTGCCACTGAGCAGGCGATTGCCCGCTGGCAGGCGGAGGGTAACCTGGCGGTCTCGTGCACGGGCAAGAGCATTTTTGCCACGCAACTGGCGTTGAACCCGACCGCCATCCGTTTTGATTACCACGTGCTGTACACGGGTGCGGTGATTACTGACCGGCAGTACCGGGTGATTTACCATCAGCCTCTTCCGGTGAGTGTTGTGCAGGCGTGCTACGAGCATTTCAGCACCGTGGACGGCGTGGCTCTGTTCGCGACGACTCTGGATAACGATTACAGCCTCTGCGACCGGGTGGGCTCCTCGACGAATATCCTGCCGGAGTTCACTCCCCTGCCGGCTGATGACCTGCAGAACCACGAGTACGTGGGTGTGCCCCTGTGGATTCCGGATGCTCAGGTTCGCGAGGCGGCGTACACCTGGATTCTGGAGCGTTTTGGTGATTCGGTGGACTGCCACAAGAACCAGGATTTCCTGGATATTGTGCCGCCCGCCTGCACAAAGGGCACCGGTCTGCAGCATCTGGTGGAGTACCTGCAGTCGGAGCATCCGGGTAGCTCCTATGAGGTGCATACGATTGGAGATTCGTGGAACGATATCGACATGCACCGCTACGCTGACCGTTCGGCGTCGTTCTGCTACTCCCCCGATGAGGTTAAGGCTGTCACCACCGATTGTGTGGATAAGGCGTACGAGTTTATTGAGGCTTCCCTGTAGAAGCTGCCGAGGTGGCGTTTAGGTGCGGCGAGCGCTAATCCTGCCACCCGCTTCCGCGTACTCGCCGTCTACTCCCCCGTTTCACGTGAAACACCCGCTTTCCCGTTACTCCCCGTGTACCCCCGTGAGGTTTCTATGTGCCCTTCCGCTTCTCAGCCCCGTAAGAACCAGCCCGGCAAGGATCAATTTCCCAAGAGCCAGTCCCAGAAGAGCCAGCAACCGGAGCCTGCCCAGTCTTACGACCCGTCCAGCTTCTCTGACACCTTCCGCGCTATGGCGCGTGAATCACTCGTGAAGAACCAGAAGAACCGCCCGGACTCCCCCATCGTCTCGATTTCCCCGGTGCTGATTGTTTTGGGCGCCATTGCGGCGGCGCTGTACGGGCTGTGGCAGAGCTGGGCGTGCCTCATTCCGCTGGTGCTGATTCTGGTGCTTATGTGGGTCCGCTACACGATGCAGCGTCAGGCGCTCAACGATTTCGCGGAGCTGGAGGCGGCACGCACCGCATGGAAGAAGACCCGTGACCTCCAGTACCTGGAGCTGATGGCGGCGCAGTCGGCGCGCATCCTGGATGAGAATAAGGCGCTGACCAAGCAGGCTCGCGCGCATGTGCAGGAGTACGCGGATTTCGCGGCGCAGAAGCTGGGTGCTCAGCGCTAAAGCCCCCGCTGCGCTGCGCTCGCCCCTCCTCTCCAAAACAAAAGTATTCGACGAGCGTTAGTCGAGGTGAGTGTTCAGGCACCCAAAAGACCGTAACCACTCCCCTGTACGGGGGGCGGTTACGGTCTTTTATGCACGTCAGATACCCTCTGTGGGGGGGGTCTTTTACGTCTTAGGGGTTACACCCTAGTTGGTCTTCTGCGCGGGTGCTTCAACGGGCTCTTCTGTGGCTTCCTCGGCGGCTTCCTTGGTGGCTTCCTCAGTGGGTTCTACGTCAGCCTCGTCAGCAGCAGGAGCCTCGTCCAATCGCTGCACCACAGCGGGGCGGTCATCAAAGCCGCGGCGGGTGCCTCGGGCAGCCTTCGCCTCCATGGTGTACAGCTGCTCACGATTCGTCAGCACCACCAGGGTCATGGCGTTCAAGCAGACACCCACAATGCACAGAATCCAGCCGATCAGCATGAACCGACCACCGGAAAGCACCGCGCCGGAAAGCATCAGGGCAACAGAAACCAGGTACGCCGGGGAAAGCAAAAACTTCGTATTCACTACCGACCTACCTAGCGTGCGTTGGAGCGGGGCTTGGGGGCACGACCCGAACGGGGACGCGAGGGCAGAACGCTCATACGGCCGGGGGCACGATCAACAATCGGCTGAGATTCGGTGGGCTCTTCCTCGCGGACCTCAGTAGTTTCAGCAGGCTCGGTCGCCTCAACGGTCTCAGCTGCCTCAGCGGGAGCTACTTCCTGATCAACCTGCGCCGCAGCATCGTGCTCAACTGCCTCATGCTCAGCGGCTTCTCGTTCTTCGCGGCGGTGCTCTGCGCGCTCGCGGATACGGTTCTCCACGGAGGATTCGAAACCGTCCAGGTTGGTCACCAGTGCGGGGGTCGGGTCACCCTTCGCCTTACCCACGGACAGCACAAAGGCGAGGACGTTCAGGCCCAACGCAAGGATGAGAAGGATCCAGCCGAGCCACAGGAGCCAGGGGTTGGAGGTTCCAATCAAGAGCGCGCCGCAAAAAATTACGCAGAGGGAGGTCAGGTACGCAGGCGAGAGAGTCTTGAAATCCATGTCTACTTTCAAAGTGTTCGTGAGTTTGAGAGAGCTAACGTTCGGTTCTCATTTTAGGTGATAGTTGAGGCTTAATCTGCTTCTGCCCCTGTCTATCGCCTGTGAGCTAAAGACCAACGGGCTTATCTCGGTGGCGTAGGCAGGGGCAGAAACGTCACGTTCATGCGCGCAGTGCAGGTACCGGCTAGGACGTGGGGGTTACCTCGTTGGTGACCAGGGGCGAGGCGGGCGCGTTTTCCACCACGGGGATTGCGCGGGTGCTCAGGGTGCCCTGGTGCTTCTTCCAGAGGTTGTAGCGTTCCATGGCGACCGCGCCGGCGGTCATGGCAGGAAGAATGAACATGCCGGAGGAGCGGATGCTTTCTGCCTGCGCCAGGATGTCCAGCTTACGCACCACGCGGGTCACGTCGTGGGAGTCGTAGCGGTCCTGAGCAGAAATAACCTCGTTCTGCGCGGCGACGAGGGCGGCATCGCGCAGGCGCACGAAGTCGTTCCTCTTGTCCTTAAGCTTCTCCATGTGCTGCTTGTATTCTTCGGGCAGTGCCTCGCTGATTTCGTCTCGGCGGGTAATGGCGGAGCACATTTCCTTCACGCGAGCGTAGGTTTCCGGGTCGGTGGTTGCCTTCGCTTCAGCCTGTAGCGCTTCAAGGGCGGCGTCCTGCGCAATCTTGAGTAGTTCGGGTACGGCGGTTTCTTCTTCATGGTTAGCCTGCACGCCAAGGACCTTCACGAGCAGGGGCAGGGTCAGGCCGGGCAGCACGAGGGTGAAGAAGAGTACGGAGAGCATCATGACGATGGCGTCCTGGCGTACCTGTTCGGTGCCGTTGACCACGGGGATGGACAGGGCAAGAATCAGGGTCACGAGGCCTCGCATGCCGGACCAGGTCATAACGATAACTTCAGCAAAGCTTTCGGGTGCACCCTCGTGGATGGGGTTCTTGCGTCCTGCCAGCCAGACGATGGTGAACCAGATGAGGCGCACCAGGATGGCGACCAGTGCGACCAGGGCACCGTCAGCGAAGAGGCTTGCGATACGGGAGGGGTCGGCGGTGGCGATGATACTACTTGCCTGCAGGCCGATGAGGCCGAAAGCGACACCGGTCATGAGCAGCTCAATAATCTGCCAGAAGGAGGTGGAGGAGAGGCGTTCTTCCGCTTCGAGTGCCGCCATGTATTTGGTGCTGGTGAACTGGATAGCGCCGATGACCACGGCAATAACGCCGGAGGCGTGCACGCTTTCAGCAGCGAGGTAGGCGCCGAAGGGGATCATGAGGGTCACGGCGTTGCTGGTGACCACGTCGTGGGCACGCTGGCGAACGTAGCCGCCAAGCCAGCCGAAGATATAACCAATAATGACCGCGAGGATCGAGCCGAGCACGAAGTCCTTGGCGACCGAGAGCGGCTCGATGTGGTGGCCGCTGGTCATGGAGTGGATTGCGGCGTGGAAGAGAACGATTGCGATAGCGTCGTTGAAGCTACCTTCGGTCTGCAGAGTACCGATGAGGCGGCGGGGGATGCCGACGGGCTCAGCGACTGCTTCCACGGCGACGGGGTCGGGCGGGGAGACGGCGGCACCGACGGCAAGGGCGACGGCGATGGTCATACCGGGGACCCACCACATGGCTGCGCCGGCAATTGCCAGGGCGGAGACGGTGGTGAGAAGGACCGAGTAGAGCAGTACGGATCTCCAGCGGCGGCGCAGGGTGCCCCAGGAGAATTTAACGCCGATGGCCCACAGTAGCGGCGGAAGGAAGATCGGCAGGATGATGTCGCTGTCGATAGTAAGATCCGGTCGGTTGGGGATGAAGAGCGCGGCGGTGCCGAGCAGGGTCATCATGACCGGCCAGGGGAGGTTGAGTCGATCACCGACGCTGACCATAAACACGGTCGCAATCAGGATGATGACAATAACGGAGAGGTAAAGCATTGGTCCGGTGTTGTTCCTTTCGCGCGGCTAGGGTTAGTCGGCTACGTCTTTCTACTCTACCGGAGGGGCTCATTCCGCTTTTCGGATATGGGGGTTCTGCAGCGTTTATTGTGGTGTTGTTTACCTCTAAGCCTAATGCTCTTTACGGAATATAGAGTTTTCCCCTGAATATCTCTGCTTTTCAGCAGGTTATTCAGGGGAAAATTCTATATTTGGAATATATCGATTGGGGTAGCTACCTCTAGCAGATTACTTAGAGCCGCATCCACCAGCACCGCAGCCACAACCGCCAGCGGGAGCTTCCTCGACAACCGGTTCAGGCTCGTCGTGGCCACCACAGCAGCCACCCTTTTCTTCCTTTGGTTCGTCGTGGCCGCCGCAGCAACCGCCACCACCGTGGGAGTGACCGTGAGCCTCAGCCGGAGCTTCAGCGGAGGAACCGCATCCGCCCGAGCCGCAACCGCAACCACCGGCGGAAGGTGCCGGCTCCTCGTGGCTACCGCAGCCACCCGAGCCACAGCCACAACCGCCACCGTCAACCGAACCGCAGGCGGAGCCGCGTGCGTCGCGGTGACCCATGAGGTCCACGCCGAGGTCGGAGAGGTAACGCAGGTAACCTGCGAGGGCGTCACGTCCACCGGTGCCGGAGATAACGATGCCGCCGTGGCGCAGTGCCTTGAGCACCTCGTTAACCATCGGCCACTGCTCAATGTCGTCGGTAATGGTGATAGCGCTGACCACGTGCATTGCGAGGGAGGTCAGCGAGCGCAGAGACTGTTCGTAGCCTTCGGACAGGTGAATAACCTTGGCAGGCGCCGCCAGGCGCAGGATGGACAGCACGCGCATCAGCATCATGGGTACTGCATTTTCGGGTAGCAGTACGGTCACGCCGATTGCGGAGGACTCTGCAATACGTTCGATGGTTGCCGCGAGTTCTTCGGAGTCGATATCGCGGGAGATGTCCAGAACTTCGTAGGAGTCCACGGCGATGGAGCGGGTGCCCAGCGCATCGGCGAGCGCTTCATCTTCGGTGTGGATCGCAATCATGTTGCGGAATTCGTTGCGGCGCACGACGGAGGCTGCCTCGATGAGGGCGAAGTCCTGTCCTTCACCGTCCACGAGGAGGGTGTGGATTTCTTCGCGGTTGAGGCCTTCGCCTGCGGTGGCGCGCTCGATTAGTTCAGAAAATGCATTGCTCATACCGAATATTAAACACCTGATTTCGGGGCGTGTGCCCGCGAGGTTTACCTGTCTTGGCGGTTTTGGGCGGTTTAAGACGTGATTTTATGCCGAGAGCGTGGGCGTCTGCCTTTTTCTGCGTGTACTGGAGGGTTTTCGGTGACAAAAGTGCTCGTGAAACGCGAAACGTTCGCTCTGAGTGAGTGAGAATCGACATTCATTTTTGAGGTTGTGCCGCGTATTTGCGCGATTTTTGTTTGCGGTGGGGTGCACCTTGCTCAATATGTAGAGTTGAACACCCTAAAATGAAAGGGTGGTACTTTCCCGTGAAAAGATTCTAGATACCGCCTACGAGGTCTTGGCGACCTACGGTTTGGCGGACCTTTCCATGCGCCGACTCGCTCAGGAGCTTCACGTGGCTCCCGGCGCCCTGTACTACCACGTGAAGAATAAGCAGCAGCTTCTCATTCTGTTGGCGGATTACATTCTGGCTCGTGCCCCGAAGTCGATGTCTGAGGAGGCTGAGCCGAATCCGGAGGCTATTCGCGCTTCGATGATTCGCCGCGGTGATCTTCTGTTCTCCCTGCTCTACCCGATTCGTGAGTGCCCTGAGGTGGTGCGTTTGAGTTTGACTCTGCACCCGCGTGAGTTGAAGCCGGTGGTGGCTATGGCTCATGAGTTCCAGGCTCTTGGTTTGGGTCATGCGGAGGCGCTGCGTCGTGCTCGTTTGTTGACTCATATTGCGTTGAGCCTGGTGGAGGAGTATCAGACTCTGCCGCTGATTTCGCCTCAGGAGGCTGTGGCGAGCGGCGATGTTCCTCTGATTGAGAATGCGTTTAACCGTTACCGCCAGGATTTGCTCTCTGCCATTGACACGATGATGGTGGTGCAGGAGCCTTATACGCAGGATGCGTAAGTCGCCTGTTCCTCTTTTGGTTTATTAGTTATGTATGGTGCCCCGTGCTCCCTTGTGGGGGTGCGGGGCTTTTGCGTGCGTTGGTGCTGGCTGCTCTGCCGCGCCCTGGTACCTGCTGCGCCCTGGTACTGGTGCGGTTTGGCGGTTGAGTCGATGTTCGCTGGTTTTCTGCTTTAGTCTAGATGTGACACGTGCTTGTACCCGGAGTGTATCGGGTGCGCGAAGGGTGTCGTTTATGTTTTAGTGCCCTGTTGGGCTTTATCAGAGGTGTTCCATGTCGATGACCGCTACCGCCCAGTGGGCGGCTCTTCCGGACCATAGCGCGGAGATTGCGCGTGTGCGTGAGGAGTTTATTACTGCGTATGGTTACGAGCCGGATGGTGTGTGGTCTGCGCCTGGGCGTCTGAATCTTTTGGGCGAGTACATTGATTTTTTGGGTGGCTCGTGCCTGCCGATGCCGTTGCCGTACCGCACCTATGTGGCGGGTGCGTTGCGTCGTGATGGTGTGTTGCGCGCGGCTTCTTTGCAGATGCCCGGCGATGAGCGCACGGTCGTGATTCGCGATATTCAGCCGGGTCATTTGAAGGGCTGGTTCACCTATGTGGCGGGTGTTGCGTGGGCGATGAATCAGGAGGGCGGCAGGGATATTATGCTGCCCGATGAGTTTGGCGCTGACCTGCTGATTAATTCTCGTGTTCCGGTGGGTGGCGGTTTGTCGTCTTCGGCGGCTTTGGAGTGTTCAACGGCGTTGGCATTGTTGGAGCTCTCGTGTCCGGTGCGTGAGGAGTGCCCGCAGGCGGATGCTACCCCGGCTGATAGTGATGCGTTGCGTGCGCGTCTGGCTCAGGTGTGTATTACGGCTGAGAATAAGATGGCTGGCGCGCATACGGGTGGCCTGGATCAGACGGCGTCGTTGCGTTCGCATCCGGAGCAGGCTCTGGTGGTTGATTTCCGTGATTTTTCGATTGAGCCGGTTGCGGTGGATATTGCTCAGCATGGCTTGAGTTTTTTGGTGATTGATACGAACACTCCGCATGAGCTGACGGATGGCGGTTTTGCGGCTCGTCGTGCGGCGTCTGAGGCGTGCGCTGATGCTTTGGGTCTGCGTTTTTTGCGTGATGCCCTACCGGAGGATTTGTCGTGTGCGGGTATGGATGCGCGTGCTGCGAAGGCGTGGCGTGCGGATTTGGTGGATTCTTCGGTGAATCGTGCCCTGGATGCGCTGGAGGACGCGGGTCGTCCGTGTTCGTTCCCGCGTGGTTGGGTGCGTCATGCGTTCCACGATATGACTCTGGTGGGTCGTGCGAGCTATTTGCTGCAGCACGCTGATGAGCTTGGTTTCGCAGCATTTGAGGAGGCTGGCCGCATTTTCACGGAGTCGTTTGTGTCGATGCGTGATGAGTTACGTGTTTCTCGCCCGGAGATTGATGATGCGGTGCAGGTGTGCCTGGATCAGGGTGCGCTGGGTGCTCGTATTGTGGGTGGCGGTTTTGGTGGCGCGGTGATGGCGCTGATTCCCACTTCTCAGCTTGAGGCTGCTGCGGATGCGGTGGCAACCACCTATGCGGTGCGCGGTTATGCGGCGCCTCGTTTTTTGCCGATGGTTGCTGGTTTTGCGGCGTCTCATGATTGGGCGGCGGGTGCGGATCCTACGGATATTCCGGTCTTTTAGGGGCGTCCTCTAGGGTCGTCATAAAGCGTCGGGGTGTCATACGGGCGTATTTTTGGGTTTTGAACAATATTCATAGCTGGAAGTTTCCTGCGAGTTTCTGCAATTTTCCTCCGCTCACCCCCCGTAATAACGCGCTGATAAGCCATAATTTTTTGGTCGTTGATCAAAAGTGGCGCCACGTTTCCCGAGGGTGGTTTTTCTTGCCCTCGCGGGTATGTACACTTATCGACGGACGCAATCCGTGAGCTGTAAAGTTTCGATGCGCATAGTCCGGCATATGGATAGCATCTGCACTTGGGTTCTACCGTCACATACAAACCCAGCTTGTAGGTTTCGTCCACCAAAGCATCACACTCCGATTTCGCCAGCACGGCGAATCACCCCTCACCACAAGTGAGGCTTTAGAGCGCGAAAGCGCAGAAAGGAGGCCCCCGTGGGCTTCGATATCAAGGGCACCGTTGAGCAGGGCCTCGACAAGGCTCAGGAAGTCATCAACGAAAAGGCTGGCAAGGAGGTCGTCACTGACGAGCACGTTGCCAAGGTTGAAGAGGTCGTGACCGAGAACGTCTCCAAGCTGACCGAGAAGTTCGGCAAGTAAGGCGACAGCCTCCTTTGGATTGGCGCCCTGCCTCGCCTCCTCATGGGGTAGGGCGCCATTTCCCTGGGTTTGCATTACAGGCTTTCACTCAACATCTCTCTCAAATAATGGGGCGTTCTGCCCCGCCTGGGTTCTTTCATTCACCGACTCACTCGGCATATTGCTCAGCTTCGGTTACCGCCTGGTAGCCTGTTTTCACTCTTCTTTTACTCTTACTCAGCACAAGTACTCGCGTTTTCTCGCGAACTGTATACGCCCCGCATCATTGGTCCGGCAACCTTGGTGTGGGGCGTATGCCGTTAATGCGCGGGGGAAGGCATCTGGGGCGGGGCACAGGCTTCTGGAGAGCAGGGTGAAGGCTTCTGCGGGAGTGCTGCACGGGCTGCCGGGGTGCGGCGCGGGCGTTCGCCCTATGAGGACCTCTCCCCTGCCCCTGTAACCTCAGGCTATGCTTGATATGTCAACTTATTGAGCTGCGCCCTCAGGTAGGTTTCAGTGCCTCCTGAAGACCGCGGAGCACCCCGTCTATGGAGGAACTATGTTTGAACGTCAGCAGTCCGATCAGCAGAAGGCACGCGAGGTCATGAAGGATGGTGGCGTCGTCATTTATTGGCGCCCCGGCTGCCCCTACTGCGAGGCTCTGGATTCTAAGCTGGGCGAGCTGGGCGACCACGCTACCTGGGTGAACATTTGGGAGGATCCGCAGGCTGAGGCGCATGTGAAGTCCCTCAACGACGGCAACGCGACCGTCCCCACCGTGGATACCGGCGACACCCACTTTGTGGTCGCTGACTTGGTGAGCCGCAACAAGGTGAAGAAGCTGATTGAGAACACCCTCAACTCTAGCGGCGAGGCTTAAGATGGCTCGCCCGGCACTGAACCGCGATACGACGGTCTGCATTTCCCTGTCTGGTCGCCCGTCGAATCACGGTATTAAGTTCCACAATTACCTGTACGAGAAGCACGGTCTGGATTACCTGTACAAGGCGATGACCACCACCGATATTGAGGGTGCTATCGCCGGCGTGCGTGCTCTAGGTATTCGTGGCTGCTCGGTGTCTATGCCGTTTAAGCAGGCTGTTATCCCGCTGATGGACGATATGGACCACTCGGCTGCGGTTATTGGTGCGGTGAACACGATTGTGAACACTGACGGCTTCTTGAAGGCGTACAACACGGATGTGATTGCGGTGGCTTCCCTGCTGCGTTCGCATAATGTGGATCCGTCTCTGCCGTTCCTGCTGCGCGGTTCGGGCGGTATGGCTGCGGCTGTGGCTGGCGCGTTCTTTGATGCGGGCTTCTCGCAGGGCATGATTATTGCCCGTAACGAGGAGACCGGTCGCGCGCTGGCTGAGCGTTACGAGTACGCCTGGGCGCCGGAGGTGGGCAACCTGCGAGCGCCGATTCTGGTGAACGTGACCCCGATTGGCATGGCTGGCGGTGAGGAGAGCGAGGAGCTGTCCTACCCGCAGGAGGCTATTGCTGAGGCGCAGGTGGTCTTTGACGTGGTGGCGATGCCCGTTGAGACTCCGCTGGTTCGTGCGGCTCGTGCGGCGGGTAAGGAAGTTATTCACGGTGGCGAGGTGATTGCTCTGCAGGCTGCTGAGCAGTTCCGCCTGTACACCGGTGTGGAGCTCACCCCTGAGGAGGTTGAGGAGGCGGAGGCTCAGGCGAACTAGGTTCGCGCCCGCTGCTTCTTCGCCCCGTGAGGGGCTCGATACGTGAAAGTGCCCGGAAGGTTGATCCTTCCGGGCACTTTTTGTTCTATCCGGCGCTTCGCGCCGAAATTTTTTGTAATTACACACATCCTGGTACTTAAGGTTTTCCACATCTGTGGAGAAATCTGGGGAAAACTCTTACACCCGTGTAATTCACTCTGTGTAATTCGGTCATTCTAGCCTGTATCCACAGGTTTTTAACATGTACTCACACTCGTGGAATTACACGAATGTAGTTATACACAATGTGGAAAACTGCTGTGGATAACCCGACTCCGAGGCGGATTTCCGCGGGTTTCAGGCTCAATAGCGGCCCTTGAACCGCCGCTGCAGGCCCTGTTGCGGCGGCTCCGAAGATTCAGATGACTCGGGCTTCTTCACGAACGGAATAATCAGCAGGGTCGCGAGCGCGCCACTGACAAGACCGCCAAAGTGTCCCGCGTGGGAAATATTCGGGTGGAAGAGGCTCTGCACAACATCAATACCCATGAGCAGAATAAAGAGGCGTGCGGTGTCCTTCTGCTTCCGAAGAAGCAGAAGGACGAAGAACGCGCCGTAGAGACCGTACACACCGCCTGACGCACCCACGGCACCCCGGTAGTAGGAGAAGAGGTACACGCTGCAGCCGGCACCCACGGTAGCCGCCATATATACGAAGAGGAACTTCCACCGCCCCATCATGCGCTCGAGGGACACACCGAAGATGAAGAGGTAAATCATGTTCCACACCAGGTGCATCGGATCAGTTTGCGAGTGCACAAACCCGTGCGTGATGAGGCGGTAGTACTCGCCGTGGTGAACACGGGGACCAGACATCATGCCGAGGTTGTGCACCCAACGGAATGGAATAATCTGTTGCAGACCGTACACCACGACGTTAATCAGAATGAGCGTGTACGTAATATGCCAGTGACGGGCGATGAAGGAACGCTTCGGGCTCGAGGCGCCTCCATTGAGGTCACGGTAGCAGTCGGGGCAGACCATGCCCACATCCAGCGCCACCTGGCATTCGCCGCAGACGGTGCGGTTGCAGCGCCCACACTGGGCGTAGCTAACGCGGTCGGGGTGGTTGACGCAGACCGTGGGGCTCTGCCCGTAGCCTGCGTAGTTGGGAAAGTTCTCCACTGACCCTCCAAGGGTTGTGTGCCGGATTTTCCGAAGATTTTTCACGTATTTTCAGGCTTAGTACCTGCCGTTTTGCCATTGCTGCGGGCTCTGCTGCTGAGGAGGCTCGGGCTTATCCACAAGCGGGACAAACAGCAGTGTCAACAGCACACCACCGACAAAACCACCCGCATGGCATGCGTGGGAGATATTCGAGGGGGTCAGAATGCTATAGATGATGTTCGGGGCAGTAATCATGACGAACACTCGTGCGGTGTCCTTCTGCTTCCTGATGATTAGCAGGGTCAAGAAAGAGCCCATGAGGCCGAATAGACCACCGGAGGCACCCACCACGCTGGTGTCAGACGCCAGCACGTACACGCCGAGGGCGCCGAAGACGATAGAGCCCAGGTACACGAGGAGGAACTTCCAGCGCCCCATCATGCGTTCGAGGGACACACCGTAGATGAAGAGGTTAATCATGTTCCACACCAGGTGCATCGGGTCGTTCTGCATGTGCAGAAAACCGTAGCTGATGATGCGGTAGTACTCGCCATGCTGGACGTAGGGCCACCAGATGTTGCCGTGCCTAACCACCCATTCATTGGGAATGATCTGCTGCAGACCGTACATCGCGACGTTAATCAGAATGAGCGTGTACGTAATGTGCCAGTGGCGCGCCAGGAATGAGCCCTGTGCTTTCGAACCTTGCGCCTTCGAGCTGCCGCCCGTGAGGTCGCGGTAGCAGTCGGGGCAGACCATGCCCACATCCAGCGCTACCTGGCATTCGCCGCAGACGGTGCGGTTGCAGCGCTTGCACTGGGCGTAGCTAACGCGGTTGGGGTGGTTGACGCAGACGGTTGGGGTCTGCCCGTAGCCTGCGTAGTTGGGAAAGTTCTCCACTGAACCTCCAGGGGTTGTGTACCGGATCAACCGGGGTGGTGTGCGGGGGATGGCGCGCGCGGGCATATAAGCGCAGGGACCCACCGGAAGAATCCTGGCGGGCCCCTGAACTATACGTGTTTTCTCAACACCTTCAGCAGAATGCTCGTATGAGCCTTCCGATGGGGTTTATTAGAGCTTTTCGATGTCGATCGAGGAGATGACAACGTCCTTGACCGGGCGGTCCTGGAAGCCGGTCTCAACGCCCTCAATAGCGTCAACAACCTTCTTGGATGCCTCGTCGGTAACCTCACCGAAGATGGTGTGGCGGCCGTTCAGCCAAGGGGTCTCAACGGTGGTGATGAAGAACTGAGAACCGTTGGTGCCGGGGCCTGCGTTAGCCATTGCCAGCAGGTAGGGCTTGGAGAAGGAGAGTTCGGGGTGAATCTCGTCCTTGAACTGGTAGCCGGGGCCACCAACGCCCATGCCCAGGGGGTCACCACCCTGAATCATGAAGTCCTTGATGATGCGGTGGAACACGACGTCCTTGTACAGGGGGGTGTTCATGATTTCACCGGTGCGGGGGTGCTTCCACTGACGGGAGCCGTCAGCGAGGCCGATGAAGTTCTCAACAGTCAGCGGTGCGTGGTTGCCGAAGAGCTCGACGACGATGTCACCGTAGTTAGTGTGGATAGTTGCCTTAGCAGTTGCATTAGTCATGGCTCTATTGTGGCACGGGGCGGCGCTCATTCGCCATCTAACATGTTTTTTCGCCCCGGGCGCACCGTTGGGCGGGCTTTTTGGGCGGGAATTGAATATCCTGAGAGGTGAACACTACGCGCGCGGCGGCGTTTTCTGGTCGCTGGCGCATTTCAACCGATGGAGGTCACCCCATGTTCTGCTGCAAGAAGCGTAAGGCACGCAAGGCTGCTAAGGCTCAGGCTATCGTCTCTTCTCTGGCTGCTGTTGAGTCCGCGCTGGAAGGCAAGACCGCTGAGATGTTCGCTGAGAAGCTGACCGGCAACAAGAAGGCCCTGAAGAAGGCTCGTAAGGCTACCGCAAAGACCGTTCGCGCCGCTGAGAAGGAACTGGCTCGTATTGAGCGTAACGGCGGCAAGCGCCCCCGTAAGGGCCTGGCGTTCCTGGGTCTGCTGGTTGCTCTGGGTGTTGCAGGCGCCGCAGCCTACAACGCAGCTCGCCCCGTGGAGGACCCCTGGAAGAACGCATAAGCGTTATTCCCCGCATTTTCTTCTCTACACGTTCTGAGGCGCCGCTAGCGGCGTGAGGGAGCGCATTGTGAGAGATAGCCGCCCGCTAGAGTTTTACTCTGACGGGCGGCTATTAGTTTATTTTTTCGGGGTGTTTGTTTTTTAGGGGGGACAGGGGCGAGAGGAGGAGCTAAAGATAGAGCACTGAATCTCCCCGGGTGCACCCTGCGGTATTTCCCCTAACATA
>ERZ1674052.107-NODE-107-length-17722-cov-3.136979_pt1 | contig 17722 bp, 14 predicted proteins | sample MGYA00581124_ERZ1674052 | MGnify/ENA primary metagenome ERZ1674052 (study PRJEB41354, sample SAMEA4873301) | human saliva metagenome | biome: human-associated habitat [ENVO:00009003]; feature: mouth environment [ENVO:08000002]; material: saliva material...
CCCGCGCTAGCATGCTGAGAGCCGCCCCGCTGAGGGGCTACCTGCTGCGCGGGCTGAGCTGCCTCCTGAACTGGGGCGCTAGGAGCCTGTGCATTAGGTACCTGAGCTTCAGTAACCGGGGTCTTAGGTGCCTGGGTCTTAGGAATCAGGCCAGCCGCCGCCATACCCGCCGCACGAGCAGCAGACATGCCACCCTGCGCCGGACCAGAACCAGCAGGAACCGAACCAGTAGCACCAGAAGCCACGCGACGCTCCAAAACCTGCAGGCGAGAAGCCAACGCCGCAACCTCAGCGCCACCGGCAGAACCCTCCGCCGCAGGCAGAAGCAGACGAGCACACAGCAACTCCAGCTGAAGCTGCGGATTCGCCGCACCCGTCATACCATTCAGAGTCTCATTCGCCGTACCCGCAGCAACCGTCAGCTCACGCTCACCCAAAGCCTGAGCCTGCTGAGCCAAACGCTCCAACTGATCCTGCGGAACACCCTGCAAAATCTGGCCGGCAGCCTGCGGAACAGCTTTCACCACAATCAAATCACGCAGACGCTCCAGCAGATCCTCCACAAAACGGCGAGGATCCTGACCGGTCGCCACCACACGCGACACCGCACCAAAGAGAGTCGGCGCATCCTTCGCGCCCAACGCCTCAATAACCTCATCCAGAAGCTGCGCGTGGGTATAACCCAGCAGCGCCACCGCACGGTCATACTCAATACCGTTCTGCGAAGACGCACCAGCCATCAGCTGATCAAGAATCGACAGCGAATCACGCACCGAACCGCCACCAGCACGAATCACCAGCTGTAACACACCAGGCTCAACCGGCACCTGTTCCTGATCGCACAGGCCCTGCAGGAACGGCAGAAGAACCTCCGGCGGAACCAGACGGAACGGGTAATGGTGAGTACGCGAACGAATCGTACCCAGCACCTTATTCGGCTCAGTCGTCGCGAAGATAAACTTCACGTGCTCCGGCGGCTCCTCCACAATCTTCAGCAGCGCATTGAAACCCTCACGGGTCACCATATGCGCCTCATCAATAATGAAGATCTTGTAACGGTCACGTACCGGCGCCAAAGTCGCGCGTTCACGCAGGTCACGGGCATGATCCACGCCGCCGTGGCTCGCCGCATCCATCTCAATCACGTCAAGAGAACCGCCACCATCACGCGAGAGCTCACGGCACGAATCGCACACACCACACGGAGTAGGAGTCGGACCCTGCGCACAGTTCAAACAACGCGCCAAAATACGCGCCGACGTGGTCTTACCGCAACCACGCGGGCCCGAGAACAGATACGCGTGATTCACACGATTCTTCTCAAGAGCGACCATAAGAGGTTCGGTCACGTGCTCCTGCCCAATAACCTCAGCAAAGGTCTCAGGGCGATAACGACGATAAAGGGCAGTGCTCACAGCAACCTCTTCAACTCGGGGTGCGGATAGGACAATCCCTACCATTTTAGACGCTCCACTCTCGGTGCGAGTGGTCAACAGTCACCGGCGAACACGCACACGTCACGGATTCTCATCGGGCAGTCCGTACGCTCACAGAAATACTGTGCACGCACGGAATTCCCAAGCGCCCAAAAATCCGGTACACTGGTTCTTGCCTCTTACGTGGCGTTATCTTGGAAAACTCCCCCAGGACCGGAAGGTAGCAAGGGTATTCGAGCTATGACGGGTGCGTAGGAGGTTTTTTCATACCCAAAAACGGGTAACTACATAGTCATGCACCCGTCATATGCACTACGTGCCCGCTCCGCCTCGTCCAAAAGCGAGGACACAAGCAACCACAAATGTGCTTTCTGTTACTTTTCCCATCCAGGGCTTGCGTGCTTCGCAAAAGCGTAGTAAAGTTTTATCCGTTGCCTACGCAATGCGTAGAAAACATAGCTGGAGGATTCGCCTAGCGGCCTATGGCGCACGCCTGGAACGCGTGTTGGGTTAACAGCCCTCGGGGGTTCAAATCCCCCATCCTCCGCCACCAATCCCCGGTCTTAGATTCTAAGACCGGGGAATTTTTATACCCCTTGGTACTATTTCTTCAGAACCCCCACGGGTCCACGCGCCGCCGAGGCGCCCCACACCTGCAGAAAGCACCACCATGATCTTCAAAAAAGTAGGCGACAGCCGCCCCTACCCCCAACACGGCATGACCCACGCCGACTGGGGAGGAATCCCGCCGCAGCAGGTACGCCTCGACACCCTCATCACCACCCAAAAAACCCTCAACCTCGAGACCCTACTCGCCGAAGACTCCACCTTCTACGGCGACCTCTTCCCTCACGTCGTCAAATGGGGAGGCGAACTCTACCTCGAAGACGGCGTGCACCGCGCACTGCGTAACGCCCTGCACCGCCGCGCCGTCATGTATGCGCGCGTACTGGACCTGGACTCCATCTCCCCGGCGCTGCTGCCCGGCGCGTAAAAACCTACTCGCGTAAAAACCTAACCGCGTAAACGCCTACCCGAATACAGAAAATGCCGCGGACCGATGCAAAGAAGCATCAGGTCCGCGGCATTTTTGTGACGTATAACTGAGCTACGTTCCGCTACGCAGAGATACCACGCTTAGGATGCAACCTTCAGGCCCGCCTCCTGCACCGGGGATTGCTCCGGCAGGGACTCCTCGGAATCCAGGCGAACCGGGTTGCCCTCGGCGTCAAAACGCGCGCCCAGGCCCATCTGAATAAAACGGATAGTATTCAGAATCTGGCGCTCACGGGTTTCCTCATCCGGTGCGTCCTCGGCGCGACCGGCGCTTGAGGAGAGGGAGCCGTGCACGAGCATCGCCAGTTCGCGAATGTCGTTCTTCGGAATGTAGTTCTCGGCAATGGCGGCAGAAAGAATATGCGCGAGCACCATCTGCAGCTCGTGAACGTGCTTGCCGAGCTTCGCGTAGGACTCGGGGGAGAGCATGGAGCGCATCGCAGGGCCCGGAGGCAGGTGGCGGCGCGCCAGGTCGTTGATCTGCAAGCGAATGTAGACCGCGAGCTGGTCAATCGGGTTTTCGATGCCCTCCAGGCCGACGCGCAGCTCGTTGAGGAAGCGTTCGGTCTCGTCCAGGGCGTAGGCGACCAGCAGTTCGCCCATGTCGGCGAAGTAGTTGTAGACTGCGGTGCGGCCGATGCCGGCGTTCTTGGCGACGTCGGTCATGGTCAGGCCGGAGAGGCCGCGGTTGTAGAGGATCTCGCCGAAGGAGTTGAGGATGGCGCGCTTGGTGTTTTCGCGCTGGGCGGCGTTGGTTGCTGCAGAAATACGAGGCATAGTGACACTCTACCCCAAATCGTCAGCAAATGACGAATTTATTGAATGTGTCACCAAGAAATTTGCGTAATCCATGCGAATTTTCACAAATATGACAAAAATCAGTCCTCACAAGAACCCCAAACGAGTAGCCGCCGCCAAATCAGCACCCACCAACGACGCAATCGGATACCCCGTATGGCCACGCCCCGGAGTCACCTGCAACAAAGTCCGCGCACCCAAACCCTCGTAGAACGCACTACCCTCCTGCACCGCAATCCGCGCCGACCAACTCCCCTCAGAACTCGTCGCCATACGCCGACGAGCCGACGGCGAACGACCATCCAGCACACCCACATGCCAGCTCATCAACAGATGCTCATGCGAGGAAGGATTCAGCGCAGCCTGTTCACGCACCCGCACGGGCACGCCGTCAGCGCCGCCGCCACCGATAAAGGTGGCGCCACCTCCACGAATCCACTCAATATCGTGTGACAGCAGCTCGTAGCTGAGAAACTCCGCACCACCCGAATAGCCCGTAAGCCAGACGCGGCTCATATCCACCTTGTACGCCAGGGCAATCTCCTCAATGAGGGCGCGAACCATCCTGCCGTTCGAGCGGGCACGAACCCACCAGTTATAGGTCAGCGGAGGCGCATAAGAATCACCATCGGTCAGGCGCGGCTCCCGCAGACTACCCGGCGACAGCACCGGCACCGACAGCAAATTGAACTCAGCCGCCACCTGCGCCAACTCGGCACGCAACGGGGAGTCGCGGCGCAACAGGCGGCTACCGGCACGCGAGAGGTGGTCACCATCAAAATAGAACAGCACACCGGGCGCAGACTCAGAATCGGTCAGAAGATACAGGTTATCGACCCGATAGTAGATATTACGCCCGCGATGCGTAAACGATCGGTAACCGAGCAACTCAGACGAAGCCAGAAACATCGGCTCCAGCAGGGAAAGACCGGTGCGCACAGCCTGCGCCGCATAGGTGAACAGCGGATGCAGACGCGGAATATGCGCGCTCAGCCGCCGCTGGTTACGGTGCCGCCCCCTCCGCACCTGCTGTGAAGAACCCCGTACCGACTGCCGAAGCGAGGCGCGTAGCGCACGCCCCGCCCCCAGCAGGGATACCACCTGCTCAGTGCGGTGAATTCCGTGGCCCAGATTCTTCATACATTTATTGTAAATGTGCGGTCAGGAAGGCTGGCGGGGTGGTCATGAGCGTCCACACTCTTGAACGAAGCCCGTAAACCTGCCGCCGCCACGGCATATAGGTACTATTAGATAGGCTCGGGTGGCAGACGAGCCGGTGAGTAGCGCCCTGCATAGCGCACTCACCCACCACACGTGAGGGCTCGTACCCTACGTGAAGAAACACATCGCATGAAGAAAGACTTGGGGAAAGTAATGGCTAAACCCGTTAGCGAATCTAAGGCTCAGACGAGCACCGTCAAGGTGCCCTGGGCTGGTCGCCGCGGCTACTTTGATCTGCTGCTGGGCGCATCCTGCGTCATCCTGATCATTTCGAATATTGGTGCAACCAAGGGCGTGGAGTTCGGTCCGCTGCCCTTCGAGCTGCCCCTGATTGGCTCGACCATCGTCACCGATGGTGGTTTCTTCCTCTTCCCGCTCGCCTACGTGATTGGCGACCTTCTTTCTGAGGTGTACGGCTTCAAGCGTGCCCGCCGAGCCATTGTGTCGTCCTTCGCCGCGGCTGCTTTTGCCGCCCTATGCTTCCTGCTGATCGTGCACCTGCCCGCTGCGAGCTTCTACAAAGACCAGGAATCGTTCGAGCAGGTTCTCGGCCCGGTCTGGCAGATTTTTGCGGGTTCCCTGCTCGGTTACCTCTTCGGTCAGACCCTGAACGCCTGGGTCATGGTGGCAATGAAGAAGGCAAGCAAGGGCCGTTTCCTGTGGCTGCGCATGATCGTCTCCACCCTGGTCGGTGAGCTGCTCGATACCGTCATCTTCTGCTCCATTGCGGCACCGGTGCTCGGCATCGACACCATGGAAGCATTCATCAACTACGTACTAATCGGCTATATCTACAAGTGCCTGGTCGAGGTGATCCTCATGCCGATCAGCTACCCGATCATCGGTTGGTTCAAGCGTCACGAACTCGAGTACGTGGCATAAGCTAACCTCCTGACAGCTGATGTGCAGAGCCGCCCGGCCTAACGACCGGGCGGCATTGCCATTTCAGCTTTATTCAATACACAGCATGTCTAAGAAAGAGATACGTTATGTCTAAACTGCAGGGGAACACCCCCGAGCAGTCGGAGAAGAACGACTCGTTGAATCGTTCCCTCTCCCACGGCCAGTTGACCATGATTGCGATGGGCTTGGCGCTGGGTACGGGCCTGTTCCTGGGCTCCTCCTCCGCCATTAAAATTGCGGGCCCCGGCGCAATCCTCTCTTACGCTATTGGTTCGATGATTGCGGCAACCATTGCTGCGTGCGCGGGCGAAATGTCCGTGCGTCACCCCGTCCAGGGCGGTTTCGGCACCATTGCCAGCCGATACCTGAACCCCTTTAGCGGCTACCTGACTCGCTGGGCGTATTGGGCGTGCACCGTGCCGCTGGCCGGTGCTGAGCTGGTGGCGGTTGGCCACTACATGGCGTACTGGTTCCCGGACGTTCCCCTGGCTGTGTTCGTCGCTCTTTTCGGCGCGATTATTCTGGTGCTGAACCTGGTGAGCGTGAAGTCCTTCGGCGCCCTGGAGTTTCTGCTCTCTTCGATTAAGGTTTCTGCCGTCATCGTGTTCATGGTGATTGGTGTGCTGCTGGTGTTCGTGGGTCTGCCCGGCCACGCTGCGGCGGGTACCGCAAACCTCGTGAACGACGGCGGCTTCCTGCCGAACGGCCCGGCATCCATCTGGATTTCGATGGCTGTTGTCATGTTCTCCTTCGGCGGTGTGGAAATGATTTCCCTCTCCGCAGCGGAGGCGAAGGACCCGGCACGTTCGGTCGCAACCAGCGTGAAGGCAATGATTTGGCGTCTGTCCACCTTCTACGTGGTGTCCATGGCGATTATTCTCTGCCTGGTGCCCTGGCAGACCGCCGCACAGAACTCGGAGCTGACCGAGTCGCCGTTCGTGCTCGTCTTCTCTGAGCTGGGCATCCCCTTCGCGGCGGACATCATGAACTTCGTGGTGCTGGTGGCTGCGCTCTCTGGTGCGAACGCCTCCCTGTATGCGGCAACCCGCCTGCTGCACGCCCTGGGCTCTGACCGTATGGCTCCCGCTGTGGCTGCCCGTACCTCCTCGCGCGGCGTGCCGGTCGTGGCTCTGCTGATTTCCTTCACCGGCGTTGTTGTGGCGACCGTGATGGCTGTTGCTAAGATTGGCGACATCTTCGCCCTGCTCATGGCGCTGGTAACCCTGTGCATCCTGATTGTGTGGATCATGATTCTGCTGACCTACCAGGCGTACAAGAAGGACCAGAAGGATGCCTCCTCCTTCACCGTGCTGGGTGGCCGCGTCACCGCAGGTCTGGCTCTGGCGGGTGTCCTGGCGACCCTGGCGGCAATGTTCATGCTGCCCGGCTCGGGTGTCCAGGAATCCATCATGGTCGGTATCGTCTTCTTCGTGCTGATTTCTATTGGCTACGCCATCTCATCAAAGGTTCAGGGCGGTTATGAGCGCCCCGACCTGGACGCTATGCACGCCGACGAGAACACCAACGCGGCACAGCGCTAAATAGCGTGAAAGCCTCGCGAGGCTAAAACACAAGAAGGCACCGGATGGGGGAGCACCCCCGTTCGGTGCCTTTCGCTTCTGCGCTCTAGACGGCGCCGTTCTGAGCGATGTGAGTGTGCCCGTAGAATAGTTAACTATTCGTACCCGTCAACGAGGCTAGAAGCCGCAGAAGCCGGGTACGAGCACACATTGCACATCACGCCCCTAAGGCGTACTGACGGAAGGCACCTTCGTGTCCCACAACGACGATACCCGCAGCCACGCTGCAGCGGGGACCGCCGGATCGCGCACCCTGAAGCGTTCTCTGTCCCACGGACAGATGACCATGATTGTGATGGGTTCCGCGCTCGGTACGGGCCTCTTCTTGGGTTCGGGCACCGCCATTGCGATGGCTGGTCCTGCGGTCATTCTCACCTACGCTATTGGTTCTGCGCTCGCTTCGGTGATTGGCGCGGCAACCGGTGAAATGGCGGTTCGCTACCCTGTCCGCGGCGGTTTCGGCACTATTGCTACCCGCTATCTGGGCCCCTTCGCGGGCTTTTTGACTCGCATCGCATACTGGACGGCGACTGTTCTGATTGCCGGTGTTGAGCTGGTGTCGGTGGCAACCTACCTGAATTATTGGTGGCCGCAGCTTCCGCTGTGGGCGGGTATTGCCGCGTTTGGTGTGGCGCTGATTGTGCTGAACCTGACCAGCGTGAAGTCTTTCGGCATGCTGGAGTTCTTCCTGTCTTCGATTAAGGTCATTTCGATTATTGCCTTCCTGCTGGTGGGCCTGTGCCTGATTTTCTTCGGCCTGCCCGGTCACGCCGCGGTGGGTACCGCGAACCTCTTCAACGACGGCGGTTTCATGCCTAACGGCCTCCAGTCGGTGTGGCTGTCGCTGGCTGTGGTGATGTTCTCCTTTGGTGGTATTGAGATGATCTCGATCTCTGCTGCGGAGGCGAAGGATCCCTCCCGTTCGGTGCGTTCCTCGGCGAAGGCGATGATGATCCGCCTGGCAACCTTCTACGTGCTGGCGGTTCTAATTGTTGTGGCTGTTATTCCGTGGCGTTCGGCATCGGGTCTGGGCGACGCTGTGGAGGCTTCCCCGTTCGTTCTGGTCTTTGAACAGCTCGGTATTCACGGTGTGGCACACTTCGTGAACTTTGTGGTGCTGATTGCAGCGCTGTCGAGTGCGAACGCGAACCTGTACGCGGGTGCGCGTCTGCTGCACTCGTTGGCGGCTGACGGTATGGCGCCTCGCCAGCTGGCTCAGGTGAACCGTGCCGGCGTTCCGGCGCGTGCGGTGTGGCTGTCGACCAGCGGCATGGTCATTGCTATTCTGCTGGCGCTGTACAGCCCGAAGGAAGCGTTCCTCTCCATGATTTTTGTGATTATGGTGTGCGCGCTGACCGTGTGGGTTCTGATTCTGTTTGCTTACATCGTGTATAAGCGTGTTGAGCCTGCAACCAATGGTTTCCGCCTGTGGGGTGGCCAGTTCACCGCGGCGGTTGGCGTTTTGCTGCTCTTCGCGGTGTGGGTTGCGCTCTTCATGGTGCGCGGTTCTATGGTTCCGGCAATTGTGGGCGTGGGCTACTTTGTGGTGCTGAGCCTGCTGTACTTTGCTCGTATCCGCCACACTCACGTGATTGATGAGCAGACCTTCGTGGAGGCTCAGCAGGCAACTGCCGAGTACGATGCCATGAAGTACGACGCTGATCATGCCCTGGAGACTGCGGCGAAGCTGGGCCGTTAGGTTCTGCAGCTGCCGGGAGGGCCGGTGTTGGGGCCTGCAGAGACTCCAACACAGTAATAAACGAAAAATACGGAAAATTTCTGGAATTCCTCGTAATAAAACCGTAAAAATGCAGTTGGCCCTCAGAGTGGGGTCTATCATAGACAGTGAACCGTATGATCTTGTATGCGTTCAAATGTCTGTGTGTTGGATGAGGCTCGAAAGCATCGTAGCTTTCGAGCCTCATCGCTTTAACTATCAAATATATTTCTAGCCCCCGAATCATTATCAGCTGATTCATTTGCTGTACCTTGCGGATTCGTACGAATAGCCGCCCCACAGCGGTGGGGGAGTAGAGTTAAAACCATGCAAAGCCACGAAAAGAACCGCGAAAACACCCCCGCCCCTGAGGTCGGTACCACCGACGAACTGCTGGTGCACGTACCCGCACGCTGGGGCGATATGGACGCCTACGGTCACGTCAACAACGTTGCCATCTTCTCGGTCATGGAAGAAGCCCGCGTGGCGCTCTTCGGCCCGCCGCCCTCCTCTGGGCAGAAGCCCACCGTGGCACCGCAGCCTCCGATTCCGCTTTTCGACCTGGTTGCCGAGGGCGTGCAGGCGCTCATTGCCGAGCACGGCATCCGCTACCTGGCTCAGCTACCCTACACCGGTGAGCCCGTGCCGGTGCGCCTGAGCGTGGAGAAGGTCAGCGCCGCATCCGTGCGGATTGGCTACTCGATTCTCTCCCCGGTGGACGGCCGCGAATGCGTGCGTGCCTTTACCGTGCTGGCGTTCTGGGATTCCGTGGCGGGGCGACTGACTCGACTCAGCCCCGAGCAGCGTGAACTGCTGAGCTCCTACTTGCCGCAGAAATAGGGGTAGATACCGGCGCTCCGCTGTAATAAACCGGTCTTGAACGGGGTCAAGCGTATGCTTTAAATACCTTCTGCAAAGGGTGCAAAAGGTTCATTCCCGGGAGAGATAACAATGTCGTTCCACCACACTCAGGCAGACTCCGCCAGCCGGGGTCGCCGCACGATGCGCGCCACCGGATGCGCCGCCGCCCTGCTCCTCGCCCTGACCGGCTGCTTTGGCGGTTCTCAGAGCGAAAACTCTTCGTCGAGCCCCAGCCCCTCCAACACGGCTAACCACTCGCAGTACCCGCTCCCTTCCTCCACGGCGTCCCCGTCACCGACGAAGAAGACCGAGCCGACCGTCACCGAGACTCGGGTGTCAGCCCCCGCAGAGAGCGCCGAGGCGAAGGCGTCCGAGTCCTCCGCACCCGCTGAGGCGAAGGCAACCTCCGCAACGGTCGCAAACCCCACTGTCGCTGCGACGCCCCGTGCGCCCGAAAAGGTGGAGGCTGAACGCGCCTCCGCCGGCGAGCGCTGCGGACACATCGGACGTAAGGGCTACCTGAAGACCGGCGCGGAAATCATGGTGCTGCGCGGTACCGTGGACTGCGCCCACGCCCTGGACGTGCTGACCGAGTACGTCACCACCCCGCGTGCCGACGACAACACGACCCAGCACCAGGTTGCGAAGGTTCAGGACGCCACCTGCTACTGGAACCCGCAGTACGAGATGGTTGAGAACCGTCGCGAGGATCGCGGCGCCCCCGAGTGCACCATCGGTGAGGATGTCGCCTTTGTGGCTCGCCTGGACAATCCGGATGCTCCCCAGATTCCCTTCCTCATGGAGCCCTCCTACTACGATTCCGGTGCCGGCTACTACCGTTTCAAGAGCGATGACGAGCGCACCCTCTGCGAGCTGAACCCCGCGGACGGAACCCTGGTGTGCGAGCGCCGCACCGGCGAGCAGACCGGCAACGGTAACGGTGCTGTCGGCCGCACTTTTGCCGGTCCGGTGGAGGTGACTCGCATGAACTTCCTGACCGGCGCCAGCGAGGTGAATACCGTGAATGAGTCCTCGGCTCTGCACGCGGAAACCACCACCGCAAACACGAAGATAATGCACGCCTTGGATGTGGTGATCTTGCCCGTTGCTGAGGGCAAGCAGCTGACCTGCTTGGGCGAGATTGAGACTGGCTCGATGACCTGCCATGACGGGAACGGCCGCACTATTACGGTCGGTGGCAGGCGAGAAGGATAAGCGCCCGCGTCAGAGTTAATGAGCTGTCAATGAGTTGTGAAGAGCCAAGGAGGGGCTTCCCGCACTGCCGGGGAGCCCCTCTTATTGCGCTGTGCCTCTACCCGCTGTGTCCTAGCGGGGGCACCCTGTGGGTTCCTAAGATGCCGTATAGCTAGCTCACAGGTAGCGTCTTTAGAATACTGGTTAGGAACCCGAACCGATGACGCAGAAAGGTCACCATGCATCCGGCACAGAAGCACTCTACCCAGACTTCTACCCAGGCTCGTTCTACTACGCTCCGCACCGCTAAGCGCTACAGCCCCGTAGCGCTCGGTGCCACGCTGTTGCTGGCGCTGTCGGCATGCTCCGGAGGCGCTACCACCGCCTCCCCGAGCGCCACCGCGACCCTTAGCCCCAGCGCTACGAGCGCGAAGGCGACCCCTTCGCCCACCCGCACCGCAACGGTCACTGAAAGCACCCCGACTGCCGGTACCGTGCACACCCCCACCGCGGCGGCTACCGTGAGCCCCGGAACCATCACCACCGTAAGCCCGGCAACGACTGCTCAGGCGAGCGCGGCGGCGAGCTCCTCCGCATCGGCTAAGGCGAATACTTCGGCGAAGGCGTCGAGCACCGCGAGCCTGTCCAGCTCGGATGTTCAGTCTGCGGGCGGTAGCTGCGGCAGCATGGACGCTACTGGCTACCTGAAGCACAACGCTACGGTTCAGGTGACCTCGGGTGCGGTGGATTGCCTGTTTGCGCGTGAGCTGATCCGCCAGTTTGTGGTGCAGAACCCCGCCGAGGTGACCGATAAGGCGAATGGTGAGCGTACCGTCATGTCGGCGCGCTGCTACTGGAAGCCGGGCGACGGCGCGGATCGTGCGACCCCCGAGTGTGTGTCCCTGGATGGTGGCAGCACCGTCATTACCGTGAAGCTGACCAACTAGTTTACGATTCCCACCCGGCAAGGCACGGGTATTAAACACAAGCGCCGCGTTGACGTATCATTCGTCAACGCGGCGCTTTAGTATTCCCACCCGCAGGCGGGCAGAATCAGAGCTGGTGCGAGTTAGAACTCTCCGCGGGCACGGGTGGCGAGCACGTCATCCAGGCGGGCGAAGGTCGAACGCCAGGTGGTGCGCACCTCCTCGTGGACCGAGGCGGGCATGGGACCAATCTCAATGACGATGCGGGTACCGGAACCCACGCCGTCGGCGGTAATCACGGTTTCGGGGAAGAAACGGTGACGCTGGTACACCAGCACGCTACCGGGGTTGCCCAGGTGGTCGGGCAGCTGCTCGGCGTATTCGAGCTCCTTGAACGGTTCAATGCTCAAAAAGCGGCTCTGCAGAATGCAGGACACCGAGGGGTCAACCTCGTTGATCATGGACAGGCGCTGCATACCGCCGACGACGGGCTCCACGACAACGTCGGTGGGGCGCACGTGCCAGCCGGCGGGGCCGTACCAGCGGACCAGCAGTTCGGGGTCCAGGTAGGCGCCGAAGACGTCCTCGACCGGGGCTGCGATCTCGTGGTCGAAGACGAGAAGCTCCTCATCGGGAACATGAGTGATGCTCATAGGGTTCTCCTTAAACGGGTTGAAGAGCGGGTTTAGGGCTTCTTGCCGGAGTAGTAGTTGCCGAGGAACTCGTCACGGTACTCGAAGTAGGTGCCGTCCTTGATGGCTTCGCGGGCGTCGTCCACCATGCGCACGATGAAACGCTCATTGTGGATGGAGGCGAGGGTCGCCGCCAGACGCTCGTCCGCCTTGAAGAGGTGACGCAGGTAGGCGCGGGTGTAGTGGGTGCAGGTGTAGCAGTCGCAGCCCTCGTAGATGGGCGAGAAGTCCGCCTTGAAGCGCGCGTTGGTGATGTTGTAGCGGCCGGTGGGGGAGTAGACGGCGGCGTTGCGTGCCACGCGGGTGGGGGAGACGCAGTCGAAGGTGTCTACACCGTTTTCGATGCCGACGAAGATGTCGTCGGGTTCGGAGATGCCGAGCAGGTGGCGGGGCTTGGATTCGGGCAGCTCTTCGGCGCACCAGCGCACGATGGTGCCGAGGTTTTCCTTCTCAAGCGCACCACCGATGCCGAAGCCGTCGAAGGGCATGGAGCCCAGATCCTGGCATGCCTTGCGGCGCAGGTCCTCGTACTGTGCGCCCTGAATGACGCCGAACAGTGCCTGGTAGGGCTTGCCCACGCGCTCAGTGGTCAGGCGCTGGTGCTCAGCGATGCAGCGTAGCGCCCACAGGCGGGTGCGTTCGAGCGCCTCCTCCTGGTAGCCGCGGGAGTTGTAGAGGGTGGTCAGCTCGTCGAAGGCGAACATGACGTCGGCACCGATCTGGTGCTGAACCTGCATGGACACCTCAGGAGTGAAGCGGTGAATCGAGCCGTCAATATGCGACTTGAAGTTCACGCCGTCGTCGTCAATGTGGGCGAGGCGTTCCTTGCCCTTCGCCACGTCGTCGTCACCGAGGGGGCGGCCGTCGGCGCCCTTAGCGTCCGCGACGGTACCCATGTCGATAACCTTCTTGAAGCCGGAGCCCAGGCTCATGACCTGGAAGCCGCCGGAGTCGGTGAAGGTGGGGCCGTCCCAGTTCATGAATGCACCCAGGCCGCCTGCTGCGTCGAGGATTTCGGGGCCGGGCTGCAGGTACAGGTGGTAGGCGTTGGAGAGCAGAGCCTGAGCGCCGAGCTCCTTCATGGATTCGGGTAGGACCGCCTTGACGGTTGCCTTGGTGCCCACGGGGGTGAAGGCGGGGGTCTGGATCTGTCCGTGCGGGGTGGTGATGACACCGGTGCGTCCGCGGAACTGTCCGCCGTTGGCTTCTACACGTTCAGCGCTGGGGGAGGCGGTGTCCGCCAGGCGGCTGGTGATGGTGAAGCCAAAGTCCTCGGTGGGGAAAGAGTTATCTAGAACGCTCATTCTTCTCTCGATTGTTTGCTTTCCGTCTGAATGTCTATACCCTAGCCTACCGGAAAACCCCGCCTCTCTCGCCGGAGGCGGGGTTTTCGCGGGTACCGTCAGGCTAGGGTACAGCCAGGCTGAGGTACAGGCAGACTAGGGTACAGGCAGGGTGGCTGGGTTTAGCTCGCCCTAGCCGGTGAAGTTAGCCGGCGAAGTCGCCGAGCATGTCCACAGTCGGCACGAAGAAGAGGGTGCCGGTCACCGCGGTGCTGAAATCCAGCAGGCGGTCGTAGTTGGCGCCGTCCACTCCCATGAACATGTTCATGAGCATCTTCCTGACGGTCGAGAAGGTGCTGGCGTAGCAGATGAAGTAGGTGCCCAGCTCGTTGTTGCCCACGGTGCCGAAGGGCATGTTGTCGCGAATGACCTTGAAGTCGTCACCGATATTGGCGATGGCGGAGTGCGAGTTGGCGGGCTTTTCGTCCTCGCTCATCTCGATGTCGTCGTGCTTGGAGCGGCCGATGACCTTCTCCTGCTCGGAGACGGGCAGGGCATTCCATGCGGTCATGTCGTGAATGTACTTCTGCACGAACTGGTAGCTGCCGCCCTTGTACATGGGGTCGTTGTCACCGATGAGACCGAAGTATTCGCGTGCCGCGGGGGTCTGCGGGTTTTCGGTGCCGTCCACAAAACCGATGATGGAGCGGCCGTCCCAGTAGCGGAAGCCGTGCACCTCATCCGCGGTCTCAGCAATATCGCGTAGCGCCGCAGTAATAGCGGAGGCCATATCGTAGGCGACGGACGGCTGGGTCGCACGGATGTGGAAGTGCAGATCACCGGGAGTGGACACCGCGGTGTGCTTGGGGCCCCTAATCTCCTCAAATTCTTCGAGCTCCTGCGGCAGGGGCTTGGGCAGATCCAGGGTCAGCCACGCGCTGTGGCTAATGCCCAGAACAACGTTAGCGTTCTCGGGCGAGTAGCGGTTCGCGGCGGTGTGGTTGAGGTTAATGACGAGCCCGCAGAGGTTCTGGAACCCCTCAATGAGCGCATCCTGAGAGGTGCCTTCCTTGAACTTCCAGACCATGAAAATGGTGTTAGCGTTCGGGCTGGCAGTGACCTGTTGTGATTCTGGTGCAAGCATAAAATTCACCGTACGCCCGTGTACACGCCCCCGCAATGAATCTAGCCCTAACCTTCTGCACAGGCCCTAACCTTCTGCACTGAAGGGAGAAGATGAGGGCTGGGGGCAAAGAACAGCAGGGTTTTAGAAGCCGTACTTTAGAAACTGTGCTTTTAGAAACTGTGGGAGGCGAGGTGACGCGCATGCGCCAGACGCGCCGCCGTCTCAAAAATGGTCCACGCCTGCACCTGAGTGGACAGCTCCACCGGTGCACCGGGCTTCACAACCTTGCTCATCGGCTCGGTGAACCGCGGGGAGAACTGCACGAGCGCCTTACCGCGAATCTCATTCGGGTCAATGCCGTACTCATTCATCGGCAGGTCGGGGTCAAACTCGCGGCGACCCTCCCACAGGGCGCGTGCGGTCGAGTACACCAGGGTCGAGGCGAGCGCTCGCGCCTCATCACTGAGCAGCGGCGAGGATGCCGCCATGCCCAGGTAGCGCACGAGAATGCCGGTGAACAGGCCGCCGTCGCCGTCACCGTGAGAGACGAGGATGCGGCGGCGAGCACCGGAGAGGAACTCCACCTCTTCGGTCATGTGCTTGACGATACCGACGATGAGGCGCTCGGCGCGCTCGGCAGGATCCACCTCGCAGGGCACACCGGATGCCGCCAAACTCAGCAGCGCACCCAGGGCGGTTCCCTGGTTGTAGGTGAATTCGCCGCGCTCGTACTCGTACTCGTCGCCGCGCACGTTCACGCCGTCAATATAGAGCGAACGTTCTGCATCCCAGAGAGTTTCGTTCATCCAGTCCATCAGCGCTGCGGCAGTCTTCGGGTCGCCCGCCCGCACATACGCCAGAGCAGTCGGCGCGGTCGCCGCAGCATTCACAAAATCACGCTTGGACTTGCGCCAACTCATGCCACCCACCGGGGAGAAACCCTTCGCCAACTGCTCGAAAAGAGCCGCGCCAGCATCCTGGGCGGCGACATCATTCGCGCCGGTCAGCTCAATGCAGAAGGAGTTCATGCGGCCCACCGCGAGGGTCAGCCACGCCATATCGTCAAAGTAGTCGTTCGCGAAGCGGCCGTAATTACGCACGTTAATGCCGCGCAACAGCGCGCGGGCACGGTGCAGCTCCTCCTGGGCGGCAGTAATATCGCCCTCGCGCAGGTGACGCTGACCGGCATCAATCACACAGTCCAGCAGGTGCGCCTGCCACCAGTAGTGCCAAGCGTTCAGGCGCTGGCTCAGCGGGCGCGGGTCGGGCACTTGCACCGAACCAATGAGGGCGCCGGGAACGCCAAGAATACGGTGCACGAAGGTGTCGGTGACGCTGGCGGCTGCGGCAGCGGCATGCGAGGAGGTGCGCTCGGCGTACTCGCTAATCGACTCCAGAGACTGCGCGTTGTGGGAAGACGGCTGGGAATTCATGGACCCTCTGTAGTTGCGGTGAAGTATTACGTCTGAATTATCCCACTTTTTGCCCTCTGAGCGCCCGGATGCTGTGGGCGGGCTCTCGGGTGTGATTCCTTTTCGAGAGACCGCCGAGAAGATGCACCGCAGGGAACGGGGTGAACGCCATTCAAAAACCGGTTAGGAGACGGCAGTGAGTGAGCGGCCACTGTACAAATCCACTCGCTCGCCGGTGATGGGATGCTCAAAATGCAGACTGTACGCCAGCAACTGCAGCGGGTACTCCGGGCGGTCTGGCGCGTCGGGTAGCACCTGCGGGTAGAGCACATCGCCCAGAATGGGGGAGCCCAAAAGGTTCAGGTGCGCCCGTAGCTGGTGGGTCTTGCCGGTGTGAGGCGCCAAATCATAGAGCGTCCATTCTCGTTTTTCGTTCAGTGTAGGCTCGGCACGCCACCCCTCAACAGCCTGCGCACTCGGGGTGAAAGTCCGCAGAATCTTTACGGTCGTCAGCGTATTCGGTTCCACGCCCTGCGCCGCGCACTGCTCCTCCGAAAGTTGCTGAACCTGCAACTGATCACGAATCTTCTGAATATGCGAACGCACCTGCAGGCCCTCCTCGCTCAACGCCTGCTCGGCGGCGGTAGCATCGGCGGGAACCGGCGCCACGGCGCGGTAGGTCTTCGACACCTGACGGTGCTGAAACATCATCTGGAAGGGGCGGCGCGCCTCCACGGTCTTAGCGAAGAGCAGCACGCCCGCGGTCGGGCGATCGAGGCGGTGAATCGGAATCAGCAGCGGGTTGTCCTCGCGCACCCGCAGCTTGGTCAGCGCGGTCTGCGCAATATAGGCACCGCGCGGGGTGGTCGGCAGAAAATGCGGCTTATCAATCGCCAGCACGTGTTCATCCTCGTAGAGCACCGGCATATCGGAGGGTAGCTGCGGCTCATCGGCAAGCTCACGGAAGTACCAGATGCGCTCGCCGGGCATATAGGGGCTATCGCTGGTCAGCACCGTGCCGTCATCGAGGCGCACCTCACCGGTATTAAAGCGGGCGTGAATAATCTGCGGGTCGTTCGGGTAGAATCGCGCAACCAGGTAATCCGCAATGGTTGCCGGGGCCGTATTGTTCGGGGTGAGCTCGGCGGGGAGCTCCTCCACGCGCGGCAGGATCAGCTGAATCGGGTCGATACCGTTCTTCTGAGCCAGCGGAGGGGTCAGCAGACGGTGATGCGTGCGGCGTGCAGGCTTTGCCTGATAGGCGAGCTGTATTCCCTGCTGTGTATCGGGGCGTGCGATAGGCTGCGGGCGTGGGGTGTTCTGTGCGGGCATGGCTCTACTCTACCGCCTGAACCCTATCACCTGAGCGGGGTTAGGATCGAGGTAAGCTGAGCCGGACCGCCTGCCGGATGAGGCGGCTAGAAATATTGCCGTGGGCTTGGTGTGGGTTGCAGAAGACAGTTTTGTCTGACACTCATGAATGTTTGTGTGAATACGTGGAACAGAAAACGAAAACT
>ERZ1674052.117-NODE-117-length-16272-cov-4.160449_pt1 | contig 16272 bp, 25 predicted proteins | sample MGYA00581124_ERZ1674052 | MGnify/ENA primary metagenome ERZ1674052 (study PRJEB41354, sample SAMEA4873301) | human saliva metagenome | biome: human-associated habitat [ENVO:00009003]; feature: mouth environment [ENVO:08000002]; material: saliva material...
AAGGAGAGGGGGCGGCGGAGTAGCCGGAAACGGCCATTAAAAACGGGCGCGGCCCGTCTTATTGGAGTCCTGGCCACCTGCCAGAGCCAGACCAGCCACGACGAGGCCGGAACTGGGAGGCGGGCTTGTCCTGTCTGCTTACGTTGCATCGGAAGTGAGACGGCCGGAGGTTGTCGATGCTGTCGCTACCGCCCTTTGACCTGGGTATCACGTGGTCGATGGACAGACCGAGGGGTGAGCGACGGGGCGCGAGCATGTCGATGGGCTTACCGCATAGCCAGCACACGGTACCGTAGCGTCCGACGACCTGGTTGCTGTACTTGCGGACCTTTGCGCCGGACCACTCACTCATGGCCGCCGTCCTCGGTGGTGGGCAGGGGCGGGGGTGGGTAGCTCGCTGCTATCTCGTCGCGCATCGCACGGGCGAGGGCGGCGACTTGGAGGGCCATACCCGCGAGCTTGAATTGCGGGCTGCTCATGCTGTACGGGTGCGCGCCGTTCAGTTGCTCGTGTGCGCGCATCGCGGCGGCCTCGATGTCCACGGCGATGTCGGCGACGACGGCGCGAGAGTCAGGGAGCGGGGTCGGTCGGTTAGGCATTGATGAGTTCCTTAGCCTTGGCGTCGGTGAGGTTCAGGCGTGCCCACTGGTATGGCTTCGCGTCTGGGTAGGTGGCTTTCATGTAGGCCACGTAAGCGGGGGGCCAGGCGTCGCCGGTAGCCCCGCGTTGCGCTTTCTCTTCGTCTTTGCGCCGCCGCTCTGCGGCGGCTTTCTCTGCTTCCATGACGCTTTGCTGTCGCATCACGGCTTCGTACTTGCAGCGGTTGCAGCGGTCGGACGAGGCGTTGCCGTGCGTGCACTCGGTGGATAGGTAGGTCATGTAGGAAGGGGCGTAGTTTGCCACGTCGATGTCCTTTCGATTAGTTGTTGTCGTCGGAATAGGTGAGCCACCGGAAGGCTGAGGGGCTGCCTTGGCGGCCCCCTCTTCCTGTAAGGAGGGAAGGGGCGTCGCCATGTCCACATGGGCGTCGAGAGCGCGCGGGCGGGAGGTGTTTCGGCGAAGTCGATAGAGCTGGATACGGGCGCGAGTCGCGGCGTTGCGGCGGCGGTCCTCGGCGTCCGATGCGCGGCGGAAGGCCAGAGCCCAATCCACCAAGGTCCGTTTCACGACCTTGATGACGCCTACCGTCGGCGCGCCCATACGGATGCCGCCCCGGTGCCACTCGATGACCCCGGCGTCCTCTAGCCACTGGAGACAACGCGAGGTGTGGCGGAGGCTGTAGCCCGCTCGCTTTGCGAGTTGGCGGGCCGTGGTCTGGACGACGGCGGCCAGGTCGGCGCGCGTGTCGTGCGCGAGGATGGCGAGGGTATCGAGGACGGCGCGCGAGGCGGCGAACTCGCGGCCTCGGAGCGGCCCCCACCCGACGCGGGCGAGGGCGGCGAGAATCGAGGTGAGGGACTGGCCAGCGTTGAGGACGCCGCGCGCCTTGGGCGCAGGCACACGCGCCGGGTTGGCGGCGGCGTCCTCGGATCGTGGGCCACCGATGGCGGCGCGAGCGGCCGCGATAAAGTCGGCGCGCTCGTCCTCAGTCCACGACAGTGCGGCGGCGGTCATGACTGGGTTTCCACCATGTAGCGGATTGCCACGGTCACGTAGCAATGCAGGAGCTTGATTTTCTGGGCGCGGTCCTTCGGGCGCATACGCTTAGCGCCCGTGATGCCCATGTTGGCGGCGTCCTCGGCGAGCTGGAGGGTCAGAGATTGCGACTTGCGCAGGAGAGACCGCACGATGGCGGCGTCCGATCCGGTAATCACTTGCGGCCCCTCTCGTGAACGTCGCGGCGGTGCGACCACACGCCGGAAGCCAGGAAGGCCACGATCATGCCGGGCGTCGAGACAGGCCACGGGATATAGAGCGCGAAACACGACCAGATGACGACGCCGTAGGCGACGAGCGCGGTCACGGCGGCGAGGAACTGGAGCCAGTCGATGCGGTAGCTCATTCCCCCGCCTCCAGGTTGAAGGCGCACTCCAGGTTGAAGGTCACGCGCTCCAAGTCGCCGTGCATGACGGACAACTCATAGCCGACCACCTCGAAGGCGGAGCTATTGAGCTGGTCGATGATCTTGTCGAGTGAGTCCATGAGGTTGCGCAGGTCCTCTGCGCTCTGGCTTGCCGATGCGCTCATGATCGAGTCTCCCTATCGAGGGTCGTTGCGGTGAGATGAATGGGGACCCCCGCGTCGGCGAGGCGGTTGAGGTCGGACAGGGACCAACGCAAAGCGCCGTTGATGCGCTTCGATAGAGCCGGTTGGCGAAGTCCGATAGCGTTCGCCATCGCAGTTTGTGACAGACCCGTAGCGCGCATGTAGAGCGTGACCTCACGGGTAACGATGTCGTGGGAAGTATCCATAGTTAATGTTCTAATTCCTATCGAAACAGAACGCAAACCAAAGGAATAGCCGAAGTGTATCCAAGCGGTTACAGATTATGCCGTTATGGACTAAGATAGGGGCATGGCAATTCAGATGATGCCCGCCCCGGCAAACCAGCTCACGACACGCGATATTGTCGCCTCGAACGTTCGCGCGGAAGCCGCGCGTATGGGATACAACCAGGTCCGATTAGGGCAGATGCTTGGTATTTCCCAGCCTTCGATTAACAAACGATGGACGGGAAAACGCCCCTGGCAACTGGAGGAATTGGACAGTCTAGCGACGGCGCTAGGCGTCTCGGTTGCCGACCTGGTAACCCCTACCGGGCGGGAAACGCGCCTCCGACAGGACTCGAACCTGCAACCTCGGGATTACCTCACAGTGTCCGATATATGGACACAAGTAGCGCAATGTCCGACCAGGTGAGCGCGGGCGAGGGTGCCCACGGCGCGCGGATTTGAGCGATGGGGACGAGGATAGCGGGCATGGTTATGCAGAAAGCACGAGTGCCGGGCGGATGGGACACGCCAATCAGTGATTGGAGGTTGCACATGCTCGGGACGGGGCGCACAGTGGCGACGGTGAGGCTTCGGGTTGATTGGGTGAGACGGTTTGCCCGCGCCGTCGAGGTAGGCCCCTGGGATGTGAGGACGGCGGACGTAATCGAGTGGTCGGCGGCGCACATGTGGGCGAGGGATACGCGCCGGTCGGCGCTGCCGTCGGTGCGGGCGTCGGCCCCGGCCCCGCGCCCGGCGGATGACGAGGCCGTGAGGCGGGCTCTCCAGTCGAGTGATTGGCGCGTGCACTTGGCGGTGAGGTTGGCCTCGGAGATGGGGTTGCGCCGGGGCGAGGTCGCCCGCGTTCGTGCGAGCGATATTGTGCGGGACGTGCGCGGCGCGTCCCTGATCGTGCACGGGAAGGGCGGGAAGGCGCGGACGGTGCCCATGCCGCCCGGCCTGGTCGCCGCCGTCGAGGCGCGCGGGGCGGGTTGGACCTTCCCAGGGGACGACGCCGGGCACGTATCGCCGGAATGGCTCGGGAAACTGGTCACCCGCGCGCTACCGCCCGGCGTGACGATGCACGCGCTTAGGCATCGCTTTGCCACGCGGGCATATGAGCGCACGGGTGACCTTGTTTCCGTTCAGCGCATCCTAGGGCACGAGTCGCCGCACACGACGCTACGGTATCTAGCGATTGCTGACGAGGCGTTGCGGGCCGTTGTCGAGGCGGCGGCTTAGGGCCGCCCCTCGAGGGAAAAGCTTAGGGCCGCCCCTCGAGGGAACGGATGCGAGCGTCATAATCGGCGTGCTCACGATCCCTAGTTGACCGTAGGTCCCCTATCTCGTGCCCTAGTCCTTTGACCTCACGGGAGAGACTTTCGACCGAGTGGCGCGAGATGAGAACGTCGGACGCGGTTTTCATCTGTTCTGTCTCGATGCGTCGCACGGTCTCACCATTGGAGGTGAGGGCACTCTCGATGCGCTCGATAGCGCTTGAGTGTGCGGCGAGGGCATCCTCTAGGCGGCTTACGGCTTCGGCGGCTTCGGCGGTCTTGGCGTCGGTCCTGTTCACGGCGTCAGCGAGGCTGGAGCCATGGTTAGGGCTGACCTGAGCATGGATTCGCCGCGCCTGTATCAGCGTCGCGGCGCTCGTTACGATGGCGGCGACGCCACCGAGGCCACCTAGCGCGGTGATGACCTCGGCGGCGGGCGTCATTCGTCGCCCTTCGGGACGTGCGCTAGAGCGGTGCCCGTGCCAAGGACCGAGGCGACGAGTGCGACCCACATGGGCGCGGTCGATGACTCGATGACGCCGTACACGACGAGGATCGGGACGAGGGCGGTGGCGATGCCGTAGAGCCAGCGGCGCAGTTCCGGGGTGAGCCAGGCGACGGGCTGCGGCGTGAGTGCGTGCTTCGGCTCGTTCACTGCGCGCCACCGTCCTTGCCGACGGCGGCGAGGACCTTGGCGGTGGCCTCGTCGATGTCCACGCGGGTTGCAGCGGCGGCCGTCGCGGCGACGCTGTTGTGGCGCTCCCATGCCTCTCGGATGAGCATCTCAGCGTGATGCGCCGGGACCTCGGTCATGGGTAGAACGTCGTTGTAAACCTGTGCACCCACGCGGTCGAGGGCGTAAGCGCCCGCTGATTCGGTGATGAGCGCGTAGCCCTTGATGCCGTAGATGCTGTTATAGGAGATGGTGAACATGCGGTGTGTTCCTTTCAGGGGGTTTGCGGTGGTTTCGGTGGTGTCGGCCCCGGTGGGCGGGGCCGACTGTGTGGGCGGGCGTAGGACGTGAGTCCACGATCCGGCCAGGGTGTAGGGGTGCGAGGAGAACGGGACAACGCGGGTTTCGCCCCCGGTGTCGTCGCCGTCGCCGTCGCCTTCTGCGCTGCCCATGATGTCGCCGCGCCCGTCTATCCAGGCTTCGGCGACGCGGTTGTCGCCAATGTAGGCGGCGACGTGTCCGACGCCGCCGGATGCGGCTTCGGATAGGAGCACGTCGCCGGTGTAGAGGTTGGCGGCCAGGCCAGCGGTAGAGGCGTAGGGGATGACCGTCCATCCGGCGGCCTCGAAGGCGTCGCGCATATCGCCGGTATAGGTTGCGCGGCCGGTAGGGTATCCGGCTTGCTTGGCGGCCTCGATGACGAGGCTTGAACAATCGGCCTCGAAGGTGAAGTATCCGCCGGGCACGCCGCGCGTGCGTTGAACGTCGAGGCGATTGGGCTGGGAGTATCCCCCGTCGGCTTCTGCGCACATCCAGTACAGACGGCGCGCGAACTCTTGTACGCTCATTTTGTTGGTCCTTTCTTAGATTGCGATTGCCAGCCACATGATTTGAGCGAAGGCGGACGCGCCGCTTGTGTTGTTGTGGACCATCCAGGTGAATCCGTCGGCTGTGATGTCCCATGCGGCGACGTTGAGGCGCTGGTTCTGCGATTGCATGAACACCATGGGGGGTTTGCTGAATCGCTTGGGGAATGGCACCTTGTAGGCGTTGGTCTGTTCGCCGGGCGAGAGCGAGTTAACGGCGACCTGTCCGACCTGGAATGCGGCGGTGAGCTTGTCGGTTGCGGCCTTAAGCTCGGCAAAATTGGCGTTGACGTCCTCAGCGCGGGCGATTTCGCCGGGCACAAACGTTTTCATGATCGTTGTCCTTACTGCTTGTTATTGGTGAGGGTGAGGGTGGTTTTCCAGGTTGTCGGCGTGATGGTGTGGGCAACCTGTGTGATGAGCGCGGGGGCATCTTCACCGCGCCATTTGACGGCTACGGCGGTAATGGGGTCGAGGGTGGCGGCGGCGGCCATGTGGGCGGCGCGGTCGGTGGGACCGGCGTCGTGTGCGGCGACGAGGGAGACCGACGACGGTATGGGGTCGGCCGTGGTCGTGGCGAGATACCGGCGGGCCACGGTTTCCACGTCGCGGGCTGGGAGGGTCGTGTCAATCTGGACGGCGGCCCCGCCCCATGCGTTCGCGGCGGTGGGGTCGGTGACGGTCGTGTCGGCGTCGGCGGCTTCCCAGTCGCCCTGCTCAGCGTCATATTTCGCGCCGTGGTTGGCTAGGGTCACGTGCGCGATCGTGTCGGCGGCGGACCAGGCGACGTTTAGGTCGGTGTATGACCAGATGCGCGCGCTAAGGTTGCTTGCGTCGACGTCGGTGAGGGTGAGCACGGGCGTGCGGGGGCGGCGCACGCGGATGGATACGGTGCCGTCGCGGTCCACGGTCCACGATCCGAGGACCGAGGCCATGAGCGCGTCAAGGTGTCGGGCTAGGCTGGTTTCCCACACGATTGGGGCCATGGTCTGTGTTGCCTGGTCGTGCACCTGGTAGGTGAGGTCAGGCGCGGACTTGATGAGGCGGTCGAGGCGCGCCGCCCACGACTCGGAGCCGTCGCCGCCGTCGGCTTTCGCGCCGTACCGGGTGATGGCGGCGAGGCGAGCGACGTTATCGGACGCGGTGAGGCTGACCTCGTAGTCGATGCGACTACCGGGCTTGTGCGGGGTGATAGTGAGGTCGGTGATGACGCCGGTAAACACGAGCGTTCTCGTGGGCCAGTGAATGAGTCGCACGGGCGTGCCGTGGTGCAAGCCGGTGGCGCGCGGGCTTAGTGCGTTGATGGCGCGAGCGGTCAGAGTGCCGACGGCGGCGGCCAGCGCGGGCCCGGTGGTCGTGACGCCGCGCGTGACGGCCAGTTCCGTGCACGGGCCGGTGATGTCCTGCCACTGGGAGATGTTCGTTTCGCCCATGTTCCATGCGCGGGTGTCCCAGGGGGTCGAGTCCCATACCATTGCCCACGGCTTTGCGATGCCGCGCGTCCATGAGGCGCGGTTCCAACGGTCGTTATTCCATCTGAGTCCGAAGAATCCGGGTAGCGGATAGTAAGCCTGGAGACTGAGCACGTCGCACGGGCGCGGGTTATCGGGTAGGGGCGTGTCGTCGGTGATGGTGAGTTCTTCCACGACGCCGGTAGGGATGCCGGTCACCTCGATAATGAGGCTGGTCCCTAGCGTCGTCGTGCGCACGTGGTGCGTGTAGTAGGTGGCGCGGGTGAATCGCTTGGCGTCGTCCCCTAGTCGGATGACGACGTATTGCCCCGCCTGGGTCGTGCGGATACGGACGCGGGCGGTAATCAGGTGCGCGGGGCGCAGATTGTCCACGGTGATGCGCAGGAAGGACGCGCCGGGCGCGAGAGTGAAGCGGGTGTGCCCGGCGGGCATGGCCTCGGTGCGCACGCCTTCCCAGGTGGACGGCGGCGGCGGCGGTAGGGTCACCATGAGCGGGTTCCTCCCTTCGGGTTAGCGGCCCGCGCCATTGAGGCGCGTGTACTGGTCGATGGACTGCGCGATCACGCGCCCGGCCTCGATAGACGGGTGAAGCATCTGGGTGTTGACGGTGATGGTGACGCCGCCGCCCCGGCGCAGACCGGCGAGACCGTTCACGTCTGGGAGGGCGAGAGCGCCGGGGTCGGTGTCGGCCACCATGCCGGTCAGGGACCCGAGGGAGCGGCGCACGGCCCCGTACCTGGATTCGAGGCCCCTAATGAATCCGTCGATGACAAGGCGACCGGCGGGCGTGAGGAGCACCGCGTCATAGTCGGCCGGTCCCTTCCATGACGTGAGGCTGGAGGTAAGGCTGCTGAGAGTTGACTTAACCGAACCGATCATGCTGGTGATGCCGTTGATAAAGCCCTGAATCAGGGACTTACCGGCATTCCAGAGTGTTGAGCCGATGCTTCCGAGGGCGCTCAGCGCGCGGGACGGGAGGGAGGACACATAGGACACGGCCGTCGAGACGCCGGATGAGATAGCGGACGTGATGCCATTCCACGCGCCGGAAACGGTCGATGAGATGGACGACCAGACGCCGGAGAATATGCCGGATATCATGCCCATTGCGTATGTGATGTAGCCTTGTACGACGCTTAAAGCGCCGGAGATAACGCCCTTGATGCCTTCCCAGACGCTCGAAAATATGGTCTTGATGCCTTCCCAGACGCCCTGCCAGTCACCCGAGAGCGCGGAAGTCCAGACCTGGATAATGCCGGATATGACGCCCACGACCGTCGAGACGACGCTCGAAAGTATCTCCCACACGCCGGTAAAAACGGTCTTGATGCCTTCCCAGATTGTGGACCAGTTCGCGGCGACGCCGGTAAAGATGTTGACGATGAGGTCGGCGACGGGCTGCCCATAGGTCGCCCACGCCTCTTTCAGCTTCGGCCACACCGCATTCCATGCGTCTACGATGGCGGCCCATGCGGCTTGCAGGGCCGGGACGACGTTCGTGGTGAACCATTCGACGACGACGGCGGCCGCCGCCTTGATCTGTTCCCAGGCCGCGTTGACCGCGTTACGGAACGTCTCGTTGTTCTCGTAGAGGGCAACGAAGATGGCGACGAGCGCGGCGACGGCGGCGACGACGAGGAAGATGGGATTAGCGGCCATCGTGGCGTTCAGTGCCGCCCATGCGACTTTGGCGGCTTCAATGATGGCTTTGATCTTGGCGAAGGCTTTGAAGCCGGCCACGAAAGTGCCGATAACGCCGGCGGCGGCCCCGATGGCGTGCCCAAAGCGCTCGAAGAAAGACACAACGCGGCTTATTGCAGGGGGGACGGTCGTGGTGAGCCAGTCAATCAGGCGCTTGAGGCGGGGCATGACCTCGGTCTGAAAGACCGATGCGGCGGCCTTGATCTTCGGGACGACGTTCGCGGTGAACTGTGCGGCGAAGTTCTTGAGGGCCGGAAGGGCCACGTCCCGCGCCCACGTCGTCAGCTGCTCCATTGCGGGCACGAGGTGTTCGATGGCGGCGGACGCGAGCGCGGTCACGGCGGGCAACACGAGGCTACCCGCCTTCGCGGCAAAATCCCCTAGGTGGGCCTTGAGGACCTGGATTTGATGCGCGAGCGTGTCGCCCTCACGGGCAAACGCGCCGTGCGCGTCGGCCGTCTGCTCCATGATGAGCGCGAGCGTCGCGGCTTGCTGCGCTTCGTTATCGAAGGACCCGCCCACCTTGGTGAATCCCAGCTCGGCGGCCTTGGCGTCAATCGAGGCTTGCTTGAGGGACACGCCGTAGCGCTCGATAGGGTCACGTTCGCCCTTGAGGGCGGACGAGAGCGCGCCAACGGCGTCGGCCGTGGTGCCACCAAATTGCGCGGCGAGGTCGGCGGCCACGCCAATGAGGTCGTTGGTCTTTCCGGCGAGCTGGTCAATCGAGGTACCGCCGTTTTTGAGCTGAGCACCAAGCAACGTGCCTAACTCTTGATACTCGTTCTTGGTCAGACCGACCGACGACGCGGCGGTATCCGCAAACGCTTTCATCTGGTCGGCGCTGCTCTTAAACACGGCCTCGATAGCGCCCGTGCTCTGCTCCAGGTCGGCGGCGGCGCTCACGGCCTTTGCCCCGGCGACGCCAATGGCGGCGGCCCCGGCGGCGGCGACCGTGGCGAGCGTCGTCACGGCCGTTTTACCGGCTTCGGCCAGTCCAGATAGGCCGGTTTCCTTCGCAAGGCCCTTGAAGGCGCGCGAAAACTTCTTAGTATCGGCGACTACCGAGACTTTGACGACGTGACCGGCCACTGCCTAGCCTTTCTGTGCTTGAGCGCGTTCATTAAGTAGGTCGAGGATTGCGTGCGCGTCCTCTAGGGTGAGGTGTTCGCGCGCCTCCCACGGTGGGATACCGGCGTCTACGGCGAGGATGGCCAGGACGGGACCGAGGGAGGACGCGCCGGTCATTCCCCCGCCGGGGCGTCGGTGGTGGCGTCGCCCACGAGGCGGGTTGCCTCGTCCATGGTGAGGTCGGTGGCGGCCGTGTATGCGTCGTCGCGGGTCTGGTAGCCGCCGCGTCGGTAGAGCATGATGGCGCACATGGCGATCATGGGTGCGGCGAGCGCGCCGCCCGCTTCGGGATCGAACGAGGTGATGGGCTGTCCCGTCTTGCGCTCGTAGTAGTCGAGGTCACCGAGGGTCATGGCGTTCATGTTCATGGTGTGGTTTGTCCTTACCAGTCGTTTTTATCGAGTAGTTCTTTGATGCCTTCACCGATTCCGGCGAAGGTGCGGGGGCGCAGGGTTTCTTCTGCCTGGGAGAGCCAGCGGGGGCCGGATGAGCCATCTCGTCCCCAGTGGCGGACGCCCGCGTAGGGTAGGCGCTTTGGCGATCCGACGCGGACCATGACCTTGCGCTTGGACCGTGATGGCTTGATGCCAGATGCGAGGTTTCCGGTATCGCCGCGGGGGGCGAGGGTCTTGGCGAGCGCCGCGATGGGAGTTGCGAGCCGATAGGTCAGCTCTTTCAGGTCCTCGGCGGCCACGCCCACGCGCTCGGCGTCGCGTAGTAGGCGCTTGATGCCCTGGATTTCTACGCTGCCACCGTCTAGGTGGACGTGGCCGTCGAGGATTCCAGCCATGGGTTATGCATCTTCCATGTTGCCGGTGCCAAGCGTCGATGTGGCGGTGAGCTTTTCCGGCTCACCCTCACACGTCCACTCGAACTCGAAGGTACTGCCCTTTTCGTCGCCCGCCTCGGAGCCAATGGACGGCTTGGTACCGATCTTGGCGCGGACCTTGAAGTGCGGCTGCTTGGGGGTGGCGGTCTTGTTGCCGAAGGGAGCGACGAGCACGTCAACAGTCTTGCCCGCCTGTAGCCAGACCATTTCCCAGAATGAGCCGGGGTCAAACGAGGTGATGGCCTTACCCTTGAGCTTCCAGGACGCGGACGAGCCACCGAGTGCGTCGGCGAAGGTAACCACGTCCTTGTCGCTCGTTTCGGGCGACAGGTCATAGGACGACAGGTCAGACCAATAGTCTTTTCCTGCGATGGAAAAACCCAGGCGGTTGCCAAGGATGCGGGTGTTGCGGGTGACGGTCATTATTGGGGGTTCCTTCCCAGTGAGTAGGTGAGGGTGGTGGTGATAGGCGCGGCGAGGTAGGCTTGCCCGTCGGCGCTCTTGATGCTCGTGTAAGCCTCGATTGCTGCGACGGTTCCGGCGCGGATGAGAGCGACGGCGATGGTGTCCACGGCCTCGTCTAGTCGCTCGATGGCGAGCGCGTTGGTCGTGGGTGCCACGGCCACCGTGAGACTCATTCGCACGGTCACGGCGTTATAGGTCGTGTCGTCGGTGGTCAGGAGCGGCGACGCCTCGGTAATGACGATGCACGGCGGCGCGAGCCGTTCGGGCACGTTGGTGACGACCGGGAGGTCGGTGGCCTCTCGGAGGATGGCGGCGAGGTCGGCGCGAGCCGACGCGATAGGTCCAGGTTCGCGGTTCATGAGATAGCCAGCGGGAGATAGGGGGCGAGTAGGGGGCGAGCGGCGACGAGGGCGTCACGGGCGACACGGATGGCAGACGCGCCATCCAGGCCGTCGGCAAAGCTCTTGATGCCGTTGGGCGCGCTTCGGCGGTGGAACAGCTCGGCTGCGACCTCCATGACGGCCCTGTCGTGCACGTCTTGCGGGATGGTGGCGTTGCCGACCTGACTACCCACGAGCGACGTGGCTTCGGAAACGCACGAACGGAGGTAGTCGTCCACGGGCACGTCGCCCACGTAGGCGGCCAGGCGGGTAGTCAGGTCGGCCACGGTCAGGCCCCGATCTTGAGGGGGACGAGGCCGGTGGGGATTTCGGCGGCCACGGCCCCGTAGCGGTAGACCGAGAACTGGCGAGACAGGTTAATGATGTTCTCGTCCTGGAGCTGGACGAGGGGCGTCTCGTAGGTGCGCATTGCTTCGCGGTTGTAGAACGCGCCCACAATGCCGGTGCCAAGCGATCCGGGCGTGGCGCGCAGGTCGCAGGTGACGGGCACGTCGAGGATGACGCCGGTCAGGCCCTTAGCGTTGACGGTGCCGATGGTGTTGGACGGGTTTTCGGCGGCGCGCATCAGCGGGCGGCCGTCGGTGCCGGTCAGACCAGACAGGGCCTTGAAGGTGGCCTTGTCCACGATGAGGCCGTCCAGGGTCAGGCCCTCGTCCGTATACTTGGCGGCGGCGTCGATGATGAGGCCGGAGATATCGGACCAGGTGAGCGCGTTCGCGGCCTTGGTAATGGCGAGCTTGTTGGCGTCCTGCGTCTTAACGGCGTCGGCAAACCGGGCGGCGAAGTAGGCGGCGGACGCCTGGCCAGCGGCGATAGCCATACCGCGCAGGTGCGTGTCCAGGAGGTTGATTCGGGTGCGCTCGATGGCCTGGAGGGTTAGCTCAGTGTAGCCACCAAACGTGCGGATGGGGACGCTGCGCTTCTTGGTGGTGACCTTACCCATCTGGAGGTCAACACCTTCGTCGGTGAGCTGGTCAACGCGCAGGGTGTTGGTGGCCAGCTCGGTGAAGTCCAGTTCCATGCCGTCGGCGGGCAGGGAGCCGGTGGCGAACAGGCCCGCGAGGACGTTGGGCTTGTCCACGAGGCGTGTCAGGTCCTTGATCCATTCGGGCACGACCATGGTGGCGTCGGCGCTGGACTTTGCGCCGTTGAAGGCGCGGGTCTGGAGGTCGGCGATTTCGGCGCGGTATGCCTCGTCGGTGACCAGGGCCTTGATGGCTTCGCCGGGGGTGCGCGTGTCGGCGGCGCGGGTGGCGGGGGTCTGGTCGGCGAGGGCGGCGCGCTGCTCGATGGCGGTGAGGTCGGCGCGCAGGTCGGCCAGGTCGGCGGCGAGCGCGTACTCGGGCGTATCGGTCATGGTGGGGGTGTTCCTTTCGGGGGTGGCGGTCTGCTGGGTGCGGACCTCGGTAATGGCGGCGGTCTTGTAGGCAGGGAAGGGCACGAGGCTGACCTCTCGGAGTGCAAGGCTCGTGATGGTGGTGTGGGTGCCTCTCTCGTCCTCGGTGCGCACGGTTTCGAGTGGTTCAAACCCAATCGAAAGTCGGTCGATGACGCCATCGCGGACGAGCTGGTAGGCGTCGCGGGCGGTCTGGGTATCGGAGAATCGGGCTTCAATCTCGATGCCCGCGTCCGTTTCGGTGGCGTCCGTGATGAGTCCGATAGGCTCGTCGTGGCGATAAACGAGTTTGAGGCTCGTGTCCGTTTCGGCGCGGGGGGCGAGAGCGCCGGGCGCGATGGTCTCGAAGTATCCGGGGATTAGTTCAATCTCTGTGCCGTAGGGGACGGCGAGGCCCCTCACGGTGCGCGGCGCGTCCTCGGTGCCGTCGGCTTCGGGGGTGGGTGCGATCTTGAAGTCGCGGGTCTGGAGCTCAGTCATGTGCGGGGTCCTTCGGGGTGGCGGCGGCGGTGGGGTCGGTGATGCCCTCGATGCGGCGGGCATAGTCGGCGGTGTAGATGCCCGCTTCGATGGCGGTTTTGTGCGTGGCCATGCGGGCGGACGGGTTGGCGCGCAGGAGCGCATCAAGGTTGAAACGCACGACGGTTCCGCGCGGGAGAATCGCGGTGAGGGTGTCCTCGATTTCGCGCAGGTAGGCCATGAGGGTCCACCGGATAAAGTCTGTTGCAGCGTCGGTGACGTTCTGGTAGGTCATGCTGGAGCCGTTGACGGCGGCTAGGAGCATGTGGGCAGGGATGCCAAACATACGTCCGACCGAAAGTACGTCAAACGCGCGGGATTCGAGGAACTGCACCTCAGACGGGGTGAGGTGTAGCGGCGAGTATTTCAGGCCCGCGCCAATGACGGCGACGCCGCCGCCCTGGCTATTCGATTCGTTCCACGACTTTTTCGCGTCGGCGGCTTGCTGTGCGGTGATTGCCTGGTCGGTGGACAGGATGCCGGTCGGAACGCCCCCGGCGTGCGTCCACTGGGACGCATAGTTGGCCATGTCGGCCGCGCCCTGGAGGGAGCGGGCGCACGCCTGGATAGGACCGAGGCCAGCGGCTTCACCGGGCACGTAGGTTAGGCGCAGGTGGCGCAGGTCGGCAGGCTGGTAGGTGCGGCCGTTCCACTGGACGGTGCGCGCGCCCGTGGCCTTGTCGAGAATGGGAAGGCACTCGGTCGGATTCAAGACACGAAGGCTAATCACGCGGCCGTCTGGGTTGCGTCCAATGAGCCAATACGCATTGCCGCGCATAGCAAGGCTCGCGATGGTCTCGGCGATGAGCGCGGTCACGGTGAGGTCAGGTCCAGGGGTGGCGACGACGGTAGGCAGGGCCTTGCCTTCCAGTTGCACGCCGTCGCGCCATGCGTCGAGGCTGATTTGCTTACCGGCGGCCTGGAGGACGGTCACGGCGCGGTATACCGAGTCGATGGCGAGCGCGCCGCGCTCGGTGATGTCGGACGCGGCGGCCCGCGCGGGCGGGACGACGCCGGGAAGAATCGGCGCGCCCGCCTCGTCGCGGTGGAAGCCAAACAAGGACGCGAGGGATGCCATGCAGCTAGTCTGCGCTGTACCTGATTCGCTCACGGCTGTGAGTGTCGCCACTGGTAGGACCGTAGGGCCTTGCGCGCGTGGTTATGGCCTGGGTGGCAACGGCGCTCGTGGTCGGCGATTTCACCGAGGGCCCGCTCGTGGGACGAGGCGGGCGACCCGCGCCAACCACACTCGCAGAGCGGGAGGAATGAGCAAGACGAGGCGTCAACATGGGCGAACACGGGCGGGGCCTCTTTCAGTAGATCTGGATTCCGGGGCGCGGTTGGCACGCTGCCCATACGGCGGCGGCGGCGGCTCGGAGCGCGTCGATAGGCCGGGGTGAACGCTGCGCATCGAAGGCTGCGACAGCGGACAGGCGGCGCAGGACGACGGCGGCGAGCGCGTCGGCGAGTTCCTGGTTACCGTCGTGGACGAGGCGGCCCTCTTTCACGCGGTCTAGGAATAGCTGGCACGCGGTTGCATACTCGGACGTGTTAAGGGTGGCGATGGGTAGCCCATCGTTTTCGAGGTCGGCGGCCAGGGTGCGGGTGGGACCGGCGGGGTCGCATCCTATCCACTGGTAACCGGCGGCCTGGAGGTCAGTCAGGGCGCGCGGTACCCAGTCGGTGCCGGGCCCCGATGCGACGATGGACAAACACACGTCGCCGTCGTCGTCTAGCCAGGCGGCGGCGATGGACGCGCCGGAACGGTCGGCGGCCAGGTCTACACCGAGGCAGACGCGCGAGGGGTCATGGGCGGCCGCGATAACGTCGAGGTCCTGGAGGTCCGTCCACATCGTCATGTCTACGATGGTTTCGTCGGTGGCGGTCTCCAGGTTCAGGATGGACCGACGCCACGCCGCGAGACTGTCGCCCTTGAGGGCGCGGATTTTATCGGCTGTCTGGGTATGCCCTAGCGCAGGGTGGAAGCTCAGGGTCTCGTCACTGTAGGGGTCACGCTCGGCGGCGGCCTCGTCGGCGGACCACTCGAAGAAACACATACGCGAGTTGGGGTTGTTGACCTCTTGCCGCCCCTGCCTAATCAGCTCGTTCAGGTAGGCGGAACGGTCGGTACCCTTGGTGCTCACAATCCACAGTTGGGAGTCTTTGATAGTGAGCTGTGTCGGGTTGATAGCCGTTTCGAGAGCAAGACCGGATTCCGCGTCAAAAGCCCACGCCTCGTCAACGGTCACGAGGTGGAGAGAATCGCCGTGAATGGACTTCGGGGTCGGTGCAAACGGCGAGATGAATGATCCGCGTTTCAGGTACTCAGTCCGCTCGGACCCCTGGGATGCGTAGACGCGGAAGTAGCCGGGTTTTTTTTCAGCACCTAGCGCGGTGTTGAGCTGTTTCCACCTCTTGCGCGCGTCCTTGCCGGTCTGCGCAGTCATTAGGATTTCATGGTTGTTGTACGCCAAAAGCCGGTCGGCCATGACGGCGCGCAGGAGGAAGGACTTACCGGCCTGTCGCGGGACGGTCACCACGACGACCGGGTAGCGCCACGCGCCGGGGTTCTCGGGGTCGAGTTCCAAAGCCACGTCGGCCACTTGCCGTTGCCAGGGCATGAGGGAGCCACCGAGGTAGGCGGCGACGGCGGCGATGCGCGCGCCGAAGGTCGGATTAGCCGGGTTGCGCTTGGTCCCGTACTTCGGTTCGGCGCTCATGAGCGGGTCAGGGCGTCGCGGGTGAGTTCTGCAAGGGCCGCGTCCAGGGCGTCCATCTCTCGGTCGGTGCCTTCGGCGGGGCGCGGGAGCGAGTCGAGAGATTCGAGGACGTTTTTCAGAACGTTGGACGTTGCGACGCTCGGAGTGCCACCGTTCAGGCTTCGGTCCAGGGCGGCGGCCGCTTTGACGAGCGCGGCGCGCTTGGCACGCTCGATAGGACCTAGCACTCCCTTGGCGTCGAGGTCTGCGAAGGCATCTTTGACGGCGTTTTCGATGTCCCCCGTGGGAGGGGGCGAGACTGGGAACAGTTCGGAGGTTAATTCGTTCATTTCGGGCCCTTTTAATTCGTCCCCGGTTTATTCGGGGCCGGTTTGTTCTGGTACTGGGGGGATTAAG